>Ga0208052_100003_pt1 | contig 118259 bp, 94 predicted proteins | sample LakMenEpi18Jul08_FD_150710 | JGI IMG/M metagenome (GOLD analysis project Ga0208052, IMG submission 150710) | Freshwater microbial communities from Lake Mendota, WI - 18JUL2008 deep hole epilimnion (SPAdes) | ecosystem: Environmental > Aquatic > Freshwater > Lake > Epilimnion/Euphotic zone ... | reverse complement strand
GTATTTTAGATTTGCGAAGTTTGAAGAAATCAGCGCAGATTGAAATTGATGATGTTGCGAAGCGGTTAATGGATTATGGTTTTCATGCACCTACTGTTTCTTGGCCTGTTGCTGGGACAATTATGGTAGAACCAACGGAAAGTGAATCTAAACAGGAATTAGATAGATTTTGTGATGCTTTGATTGCGATTCGTGAGGAAGTTGCGGCAATTGAATCTGGTAAAATGGACATTCACGATAATGTTTTGAAAAATGCCCCTCACACTGCGGAAAGTTTGATTATTGGTGAATGGAATCATCCTTATTCTCGTGAACAAGCTGCTTATCCTGCACTTTGGAATAAGGAATATAAGTTCTGGCCAAGTGTGGGAAGAATAGATGCGGCTTTTGGGGATAGGAATTTTGTTTGTTCTTGTTTACCGATGGAGGCTTATAGTTAGTTAATTGTAGGGTGCGTTAATGAAATGTAACGCACCTTTTTGATTGTGATTTTTTAATTATCTAAGGTGCGTTACGCTGACGCACCCTACTAAAATTTATATCAAAAATACGATTTTATCATTTATAATCATTAAGCCATTCTTTAAGTCCTTCATAATCTCGCAGACTAAGTTCATATTGCAATGGTGATGCAAAATTTAACGCATCTTTTGTAAATGATGATGTTGTCACCAAAATACCCTTTGTGGCACGTTCGCTTTGCTTTACACCGTAAAGTGATCTAACGAACTCTACCCCAACCTTATTCGAGGATTTATAGCGTTTACATTCAATTAAATAAAGCATATTGCCAAGTGAATTTTTAGAAACTGCCTGTATATCTCTGCCACCATCTCTAGTTTTCGGCGTTAGAGTTACATCAAAACCCTGATTTTGGAAAATATGAGCCACTAACTCCTCAAATTTTCTAGGATTGAGTTCATATAACATCTCAGGCCTTTTAGCTAAATATTTAATTAGTTCTTCATTAACGCTCAGTATCTCTAAACGAGTTTCTGGAATTAATACGGTTGAATCTACCTCATAAATACAATCAAATAACTCCCGAATGGGCGAGTATTTTATATATCCTTGTGCTTGATGACGGTTGGTGTGAGGATATCTTACACGGCCTCTTGGTGTCCTTAATCCATCTGCTAAAGATTCATTTTCTTCCATATGGTGTTCACACAGGAAAGGGCAAGTATAATCCTGCTCAAAAAATTCTTCATGGTCAAAAGGGTAATAGTCATATAAATAAACTTCATATTCAGGTTGTTTTTCACATCCTTGCACTGAACAACGAGTATCTGGAGTATATTCAACATATCTTGTCGGTTCAAGCATAAAGATTTAATCCTTGATAAATTACAGGTAAAAATGGCTTTATAAATACTCTATGTCTAATAAAAAAATCTTAATTCAAACTAGCTACTACTGCAATTCAAAGCTTTCATTTACTCCAACGCAGCCTAATACTACATTGGAGAAACGAGTAAATACTATTCTTTACCGCCGCCAAAAAGTTTGTAGATTCCGTATCCAATAGCACCAGCAACAGCAACAGGCGCAGCAGCAACTATAGCAGTACCAGCGATCGCACCTCCACCTACAACACCACCGATACCTGCAAGGGTACTCATAATTGCAGCACCAGAAGCACCAGCCGCTACTGTTACAGCACCAGCACCAGCTACACCAGCAACAGCCCCGATATTTGTAGCGGTTCTTGCAGCAGAACGAGCATCACGTTCTTCTTGACACAAATCTGGTTGATCTTTAAACAGAGTTTCATTCATAATTTTTGCACCAGCATAAGCAGGACCAGCAGCCAATACCGCAGGAGCGGCGGCCATACCTCCACCTACAACACCACCAGCAGCAGCTAGACCTGAAGTAATTCCTGCTCCTGAAGTTGCAGCAACAGTTAACCCTGTAGCCGCACTGACAGCAGCACCAGCAGCCATACCAGTTTCCGCAACAGCTTTTACAGTTTTAAAATCTTTAACACCCAAACCCTCTTCTACACCTTTTTCAATAACCTTGTCTACAACTTTATCTGTCACATCTTCCCAATTCATAAACTTATTGCTCCTAATAGAAATCCAATATTATTAAAACATAATTATCACTACTTTGTATATCAGTATCAATACTGGTTTAATCTTGCTATGCTTCAATTGTATATACAAGATTATCCGTATAAAAACGGGTGCTGATATTATAGGTTGTTGGTGGGATGCTGAAATTGTAATTGTCAGAATCAGGATATCCAGGATTTTAGGATTTTCAGGATTGTGATTTGTAAGTTATTGGTGGGATGCTGAAATTGTAATTGTCTGAATCAGGATGTCCAGGATTTTAGGATGTACAGGATTGTTATTGATGAATTGTCTGTGAAGATTTGAAGATTATAAAATCCAGTTACAGTAATAGTCAAGAGTTAACAGCAGATAATTTAACTGATAACTTATCTATCATCCCAAAATCTGTATATTTTATAGACAATCAAACAACTACATCCTGAAAATCCTCTAATCCTGGAAATCCTGATTCAGACAGATTGTTATTGATGAATTGTCTGTGAAGATTTGAAGATTATAAAATCCAGTTACATTAATAGTCAAGAATTAACAGCGGATAATTTAACTGATAACTTATCTATCATCCCAAAATCTCTACATTTTATAGACAATCAAACAACTACATCCTGAAAATCCTCTAATCCTGGTTATCCTGATTCAGACAAAAAAAATCAGATTGATAGTGTATAATAAACATATCCTTTAACTCTAAATTGATTATGACTAATATCACAATCTCTAACCTTGATGATGATCTGAAAAATCAGTTACAAAAACGAGCAGAAAAACATGGACATTCCCTAGAACAAGAAATTACAGAAATTCTCCGTCTTGTTCTCACAGAAAATCCTAAAAATCCTATCAATTTAGCAACTCTAATTGAAAACCGTTTTGCCAAATTTGAAGATTTGGAATTACCAGAAATAGAGAGAGAAGCGATTCGCACAGTGTCAATATTTGCAGATTAGAAAATGATTATTCTTGATACAAACGTCATTTCCGAACTAATGAAAACTCAAAAATCAGCAATAGTTCGTCAATGGGTAGCAGCACAACCTTTAATGAGTCTGTTTACTACAACAATTACTCAAGCAGAAATTCTCTATGGTATTGCTTTACTTCCAGAAGGAAAACGACGAGAACAACTTAGTCAAACAGCACAACTAATGTTTTCTGAAGATTTCGCTGGACGAGTTCTAGCTTTTGATAAAAATGCTGCTGTAGCATTTGCTCATATTGCATCTGGACGACGAAAAAATGGTACTCCAATTTCTCAACCTGATGCTCAAATTGCTGCTATTTGTTACACTCATAAAGCAACTATAGTAACGCGCAATATTACTGATTTTGAAGGATGTGGTATTTCTATTATTAATCCTTGGAAACCTGAATCCATATATTAGTAATTCGTAGCTTAGATTCAGGAACGCAACCCAACATAATTAAAATATTCGATTCATATTTTTTTGTCAAAATCAGGATGTCCAGGATTTGAGGATGTACAGGATTGTGATTTGTAGGTTGTTGGTGGGATGCTGAAATTGTAATTGTCTGAATCAGGATGTCCAGGATTTTAGGATGTACAGGATTGTTATTGATGAATTGTCTGTGAATATTGAAAAATGATAAAATACAGTTACAGTAATAGTCAAGAAGTAACAGCAGATAATTTAATAATTTAACAGATAATTTATCTTATCAATTATCCCAAAGTATCTATTTCTCATAGACAATCAAACAACTACATCCTGAAAATCCTCTAATCCTGGTTATCCTGATTCAGACAAAAAAATCCTTAAAATCCCCACCTCAAATAAACAACTACATCCTGAAAATCCTCTAATCCTGGTTATCCTGATTCAGACAAAAAAATCCTCAAATCCCCACTTCAAATAAAAAACCACATCATGTAAATCCTCTAATCCTGGTTATCCTGATTCAGACAAAAAACATCCTCAAAATCCCCACTTCAAATAAACAACAACATCCTGTAAATCCTTAAATCCTGGTTATCCTGATTCAGACAGAGACAGTTAATTATAGGGTGCATTAATGAATGAAATGTAACGCACGATTTTGATTTTGTTATTGAAATAGTGCGTTATGCTACTTCTAAAAAATCTCTTTCTGATGGATTTTTTGGAAAGAATACAGCGACTGAAACATTAAAAAACTTTGCCAGCTTTTCAATATGTTCAACTGTTAATTTACGCTTGTTTTTAAGTACATCGGAAACAATTGACTCTGTTTTAAAAATAGGAACTAAATCTTTTTGTTTTAGATTTAAGTCCGCAATTAAAACTTTTAAAAGTTCTACTCCATAGATATCTGGAATCAGATTTTGTTTTTCCTCATATTCATAAATTAAAATTCCCAGTAAATCCAAATAGTCTTCTTCTTCCTCTGTTAGTTCCCCCTTATCAAGTAGATTATCAACAACTGCTTGAATTTTTTCTAAATCTTCTTCATTCTTTATAGAACGTGGGGGGAAAGATACAAGTAATTGTGTATAGCTGCTGTGATGATTTAACATTCGTTCATTATGGTATTTTTTACTTAAATATTAGGACTAAAAATATTAGGACTAAGATTGAATAATACAATCTTCGTTTTACCTAATTCATCAATCCTCATTAGTATTAGCTATTAAACCATTGATCATCTTTCCATTTATCTCTATCATATTCTGCATGAGTAAGAAAATCACGGATATATATAACTTTGGTTTTATAGTTAATACAAGTTATTAACCGATACTTATTTCCTCCAATGTCAAAAATAACAAAGTTTTTAACTAAGTCAGGTGCAAAAACGGAACTAGCTTTTATTTCACTAAAACTCTTCCAGTCTTGCTCCTTTACAAGCTTCTTCCAGCCTTGTATGCTAGATTCGGCATCAGAGTGCTTTTCACAAGCTTTTTTAAGTTTGGTTTCTGAAATAATCCGCATATATGTATGGTTTTCCTCTACATTTTGCAATCAACATCATACTTACCTCTTACATTAGTTCTAAGTGAATTAATTAAAAGGCCTTAAAAAGGCTGTAAAATAATCTTAGCAAAATGCGAATTTTAAAGCAAGTATTTAATTTATAATTATTTTACTTGAATCTTTTTACTCTTAGGGCTTACGTACAAATCACTAAAAGTATTGGTGAGATGCTGAAATTGTAATTGTCTGAATCAGGATGTCCAAGATTTTAGGATTTACAGGATTGTTATTGATAAATTGTCTGTGAAGATTTGAAGATTATAAAATACAGTTACAGCAATAGTCAAGAAGTAACAGCGGATAATTTAACTGATAACTTATCTATCATCCCAAAATCTCTATATTTTATAGACAATCAAACAACTACATCCTGATAGCGAAGCGTGGCGTTAGCCATAAATCCTCTAATCCTGGAAATCCTGATTCAGACAGATTGTTATTGATGAATTGTCTGTGAAGATTTGAACATTATAAAATACAGTTACAGTAATAGTCAAGAATTAACAGCGGATAATTTAACTGATAACTTATCTATCATCCCAAAATCTGTATATTTTATAGACAATCAAACAACAACATCCTGTAAATCCTTAAATCCTGGTTATCCTGATTCTGACAAAAAAACCTCAAAATCCCCACGTCAAATCAACAACCACATCCTGAAAATCCTCAAATCCTGGATATCCTGATTCAGACAAATTAACCCTGAAATCTAGGATTAAAAACCTTCTTATATTCCAACTTCAACCCACCAAAATTAATCAATAAACCAACAGGAAAATTATAAGCTACCAAATAATTTTTCGCTTGCGCTAAATGAACATCTTCTAAAGAAATAACCGCTTTCAACTCCACCACAACCTGATTTTCAACTATAAAATCCGCCCTTCTTGTTCCTACTTCAATTCCCTCATAATAAATTACTTGTTCCACCTCCCTTCCAAAACCTAAACCTGATTTTTGCAACTCAATTTCCATACATCTTTGATAAATAACCTCCTGAAAACCATTTCCCAAAGTTCGGTGTATTTTCATTGCACAGCCATTTATTATGTATGTAATTTCGTCTAATTTTAGATTTTGGGTATTAGATGTGTTCATGGATTTACAGGATTGTTATTTGTAAGTTATTGGTGGGATGCTGAAATTGTAATTGTCTGAATCAGGATGTACAGGATTATAGGATTTACAGGATTGTTATTGATAAATTGTTCGTGAGATTTGAAGACTATAAAATACAGTTACATTCCACCCCTACGATCAGCTAATTCTTTTTCTCAAATCATTAATTTTTACCTAATTCCATTAATTGTCTTAAATCTTAAGTCAGGTGCAAAAACGGAACTAGCTTTTATTTCACTAAAACTCTATACAACTTAGATATAGATAAGTTTGAAAAAAATATCAACTCACTTCTGAACAATTTGTAGAACAATTTAACTCAGGAAGTTTAGGAGATGAAATAGATTTTTTTGAATGCTTTAGTTTATGCGAACTCCGCAAAGATATTTTAACAAAAATCCATAAGTTAGAACAAGCCTTATGAAGAATATTAAAAGATGGTAGTTTTTTAGAAATGTTTGAGTTTTTTAAAATAGAATCTGGACAAGTAGAAATAATTAAATATAGTTTTCATTGACAAACTGAATCATAACAGTTAACGAGACAAGCAAAAAATTAGGTAGAGAAAGAGCAAAATTTCTTTGTGAATACTGTCATTCTTCAGAAGAACCAAGTGCAGCTTCATTTGCTATTGATCATACCACTTTAGGTACATAGAATACAGAGAAATGAGAGTTTGGAGGATATTTGCGTAAGTCTTAATACTATCCCCATCCTAAATTATATCTAAACGTGGACAAATTTAGTCAAATGAATTTTGAAAATTAAATCCCCAAAACCAGATAGAATCAAGATAATCACAATTGATTTTTCAAGTATTACTGGAGAGAATTTTTATGAATCTGGTTGTACTCCAGAACTGGCTAGATAACGCCTCCTTTGCTGTCTTGTTCTGTACAATGTTAGTGTATTGGGTGGGAGCAGCTTTTCCCAGTTTATCCGTGACAGCGGCTTTGGGGACTGCTGGAATGGCCATCGCTAACCTGTGTATGGCTACTTTATTAGGGGCAAGGTGGATAGAAGCGGGTTATTTTCCCCTCAGTAATCTCTATGAGTCTCTATTTTTCCTCACCTGGGGAATTACCGCTGTACATCTAATTGCTGAAAATAGCAGTCGTAGCCGTTTGGTAGGAGTTGTCACTGCACCTGTAGCCATGGGAATTGCTGCTTTTGCTACTTTAACCCTACCATCAAATATGCAGATTTCAGAGCCTTTAGTCCCGGCTTTAAAATCTAACTGGCTGATGATGCACGTTAGCGTCATGATGTTAAGCTACTCTGCTTTAATGGTAGGGGCATTGTTAGCGATCGCTTTTTTAATTGTTACTGGTGGACAAAACATCCAATTACAAGGTAGTTCCTTCGGTAATGGCGGTTATCGTAGTAATGGCTATAAACTACTCAAAGCAGGTGAGTTAGTTACATCTACAACCACAGCGGAAACTAACGGCTTTTCACGCATAGAAAGCAAAAACACCGGGAATGGAACAGCAGTTTTAGATATAGTCACAACTATCCCTAGTGAAACTACTGAAACCCTTTCACCTCAACGCCTAAATTTAGCTGAAACCCTGGATAATATTAGTTACCGTATTATTGGCTTAGGATTTCCCCTCCTAACTATCGGTATTATCGCTGGTGGTGTTTGGGCTAATGAAGCCTGGGGTTCTTACTGGAGTTGGGACCCCAAAGAAACTTGGGCGCTAATTACCTGGTTAGTATTCGCAGCCTATCTACATTCTAGAATAACTCGCGGTTGGCAAGGCCGAAAACCCGCAATTTTAGCCGCTGCTGGTTTTATTGTAGTTTGGATTTGTTACCTAGGTGTGAATCTTTTGGGTAAAGGTTTACACTCCTACGGTTGGTTTTTGTAATCATCTTACCCAATAACCCCCTTAACTCTTAAATTGAGGGGATTGAAATCAAATTAATATTTTAAGTAACATTTTGTTTAATGATGGTAACCTTGACCTGTAACTTCAGATACTACCCCTATGCTCCCTAACTTGACACAATTTGCTATCTTGACTTTGTTTATGTTTTTTGTACTTTCAATCCGATACCTAGTTGTGTCCTCATTTCTCTATTGGTGGCTTTGGGTTCGTCGTCCAAAATCTTGGGAGGGTCGTCGTCTTCATGATTTCGACGGACGTAAAAGTAAAATCAACAGCGAAATTAAATGGTCACTTTTATCTTGTCTCATTTTTGCGATACCCGGCGCTTTAATGACCACTATGATTGTCTCAGGAAATACGAAAGTTTATTTTAATCCTCTGGAATATAGTTTATTATATTTACCTTTGAGTTTATTTATTTATTTATTTCTCCACGATACTTATTTTTACTGGACACACCGCTGGTTACACATTCCTAGAATATATCGTCGTTATCATCAAATACATCACGAATCTATTAATCCTACACCCTGGACATCTTTTTCTTTTGACCCTTTTGAGAGTGTTATTCAAGCAATTATTATTCCCATTCTAGTTTTTATTATTCCCATTCACATTAGTATGGTACTTTTATTATTAACTTTAATGACCATATTTGGTGTTGTCAATCATACCGGTTATGAAATTTATCCCCGTTCTTGGATGATTGGTTTTTGGGGTAAAAATTGGATTACACCAACCCACCATACTTTTCATCATCATAAATTCAATTGCAATTATGGCCTTTATTTTCGGTTTTGGGATAAATTGATGAATACAGATGTGATGACAAAAAAGTTGGGAGTTGGTAAAGATATTTAACCGTCAGCAGACAATTTTAGGACAATACTCACTCTAAATTTAATTAACAATCTTGCTCGGATACACTCTAAAAGAATCGAAAAAATTAGTCGCTTCTGTAGTTAATTCATCCTTTGCTCTAGCTCCGATTAAATAAAGTCGTCGTTTGACCACATATCCTTGATATTGTCCTAGGCTACCATCAGAATGTTGTACTAGCAACTCAATACCTGGATATCCTTCAATTACCATATTTGTGCTTTTCACAACTTTACCTTTTATATCCAGGTTTTTTCTCAGAGAGATTTGTAAAACTTCTCGAATCCCTTCCGAGCTTAAATAATCAGTATCTGTCGGTAGATCTCCATGAAAGATCATATATACTGTTTCTGTTGCCGTATTTGCTGTTACCAGCAGTTCTTTATTATTCTCTACTACATCTCCAGGCATCAAAATATTAAAATCTCCTTGTGGTCCCCAATATTCATCATCTGTGGCAATTTGAATTGGTTGTTTTCTGGTAAATTCTTTGGTTATATTCAGTCCTAAATTAATTGAAGAATTTTCTAATTTACCTTGATTTACTAATGCAATTGCTGGATTTTGTATGGACAACAAAGCTAGTGAGAACAGAGAACTTATAATTGGCTTTAAGTTGGGATTCAATTTCATAACTTATGGCTCCTGATAGTAAAATGTTATTCCTTAATTTTCAACCTGAAAAACGAAATTATTTTGAGTTAGAGACTGTGTAAAATTGACTTTGCTGCAATATCAGTAAAGTCAGTCCAGAATTTAACTAGCTTTGGTTATAAAAGCATTTCTTCCCACCCCAGGTATGTCACAAAATTTGATATTGCTATTCAGTGACATATCTCTCAAACACAAATGTGACATATTTACTTACAGGTGTCAACCCCATAACAAAGATTTAATTTTTCAGATTACTTGCGTAAATACCACTATTTTACAAGCCATAATAGCAACAGAGTATAATTGATATTAACTTACTGTAAAATAGTCACAAAGGTTAATATAGAACCAATACAATTAAAATCCAGGAAGAATAAACAAGAGTTTGAGCGTATATTTAATAACCTTACGAAAAAACACAAAAACATATACCCTAATAAAAATTTTGTTACGAGAGCTACAGAACTCTAGGGAACTGCTCAGATAAGTGTTCACACCGCATGATACAGTGTTTTCCGCTGAAAATGAGGTACAAAATTGAATCATGAAACTCTTGTGGTGCGGATATCTTGCCCGCTAGATATGTACCTCATAACACCGGGAATTACTGTATATTGATTGATATCTTATCTTATGTTCATGATCTAAAACCTGATAGACAATTAGTATTAATTGATTTTGGCATTGTGAAATAATTTATCCAAAAAACTCAAAAGCACACTATTCCTACAACAATAGTGGGAACACTGGGCTATAATTCATCGGAGCAATAAGTTCGTTGTTCTATGTGTAATTAGTGGTCTTTTTCTCTCTTGGATTAAATATCTATGGCAAGCGATGAATTAACTGCTACAAAATTGAAACAAAATAGTACTGCCAAAATGCTAACTTTATTGTTCATAACTTCCTTGAATTTGGTACTGTTTTTCTTTTTTATGGATATGATTAGATGTCTCAGAAAATTAAATGCGCGTTGTTTAAAACCCCTGTAGGGAAGTTCTATGGAACTTCCCCGCTTGAACAGCAGTGTCTATTTAAAAACCTTGCCGATAACCAACGTTTACACCATAAGAATTAGGTGGAGTTACATCAAGACCAGCATCAGTTTGATAAGTGCTTATACCAAGGTACTTAAATTCAGCAAAGGCATTACCTTTCTTGGCAATTTCATATTGAAGACCAACTTTTCCTTGATAGGCCAAAGATGAACCAGTACCAAGATCATCTTCTATTCCCTGATTCTTAATCTTGCCGCTAATGATACCAAAACCTATACCAGCGCCAAGGTAAGGACGAAATTTAGAACCAGTCGGGATATCATAGTAGCCATTAACAAGTACAGAAGTTGTACTGATATTGCCACTTAATGGAAAAGATTCGGAGTTGGCAATAACTTTATTAACACCAAAAGAACTGTAATTAAGTTCTAGTTCAGTGCGATAGTTTTTCAACTGATAACCCCCAGCTATGCTCCATTGAGCAGTAGAGTCCAAACCAAAGTTAGCTTGATTAAAAAATCTATCGCTGACTTTTACATCGTTACCAGGAGAAGCAATACCAACACTTCCACTTAGATAGTAATATTTACTTGCAGGCAGCTTAGAATCATTATCACCACTATTATATGTGGATGCTGGGGTATTGACTGGTTGAGTATTATTAGTGTTTTGATCTACTGAATCAGTCGAGTTAGAATTTTGGGACATTAAGTCTGCCGCTTTACTAGAAACTTCCTGCGCTTGAGCAGGAGTCGTGACTAAAGTAGCTAATATAGCTAACCCTAAAAAGCGCTTGTGTTTATTCATGTGTAGATAACCCTTAATTTTCAATCTGAAAAACGAAATTATTTTGAGTTAGAGACTGTGTAAAATTGACTTTGCTGCGATATCAGTAAAGTCTGTCCAGAATTTAACTGGCTTTGGTTATAAAAGCATTTCTTCCCACCCCAGGTATGTCACAAAATTTGATATTGCTATCCAGTGACATATCTCTCAAACACAAATGTGACATATTTACTTATAAGTGTCAACCCCATAACAAAGATTTAATTTTTCAGATTACTTGCGTAAATACCACTATTTTACAAGCCATAATAGCAACAGAGTATAATTGATATTAACTTACTGTAAAATAGTCACAAAGGTTAATATAGAACCAATACAATTAAAATCCAGGAAGAATAAACAAGAGTTTGAGCGTATATTTAATAACCTTACGAAAAAACACAAAAACATATACCCTAATAAAAATTTTGTTACGAGAGCTACAGAACTCTAGGGAACTGCTCAGATAAGTGTTCACACCGCATGATACAGTGTTTTCCGCTGAAAATGAGGTACAAAATTGAATCATGAAACTCTTGTGGTGCGGATATCTTGCCCGCTAGATATGTACCTCATAACACCGGGAATTACTGTATATTGATTGATATCTTATCTTATGTTCATGATCTAAAACCTGATAGACAATTAGTATTAATTGATTTTGGCATTGTGAAATAATTTATCCAAAAAACTCAAAAGCACACTATTCCTACAACAATAGTGGGAACACTGGGCTATAATTCATCGGAGCAATAAGTTCGTTGTTCTATGTGTAATTAGTGGTCTTTTTCTCTCTTGGATTAAATATCTATTATGACATGGACACCCCTCCACGCCCAAATACATCGTACCATCCGCGTCCGTCATTTATTTGAGCGCGACAAAAATATATTAGTCGCAGTTTCCGGTGGACAAGATTCCCTCTGCTTAATTAAATTACTATTAGATTTACAATATAAATGGGGCTGGAACTTAGCTATAGCCCATTGTGATCATTGTTGGCGTGAAGACTCCCAAGCTAATGCCCACCACGTTGCCAATTTAGCGAAAACTTGGAACACACCCTTTTATTTAAAAACAGCCAACCAACCTATCAATACTGAAGCTACAGCCAGAAATTGGCGATATCAAGCTTTAACAGACATAGCCCAATGTTATAACTATCAATATATTATTACTGGACACACCGCCAGCGATCGCGCGGAAACTTTACTATACAATTTAATCCGTGGTACTGGTGCAGATGGTTTACAAGCCCTAACTTGGCAACGTCCCCTCACCAACAATATTACCCTAGTCCGCCCCTTATTAGAAATTACCCGTCCCCAAACAGAACAGTTTTGTCAAGAGTTTAATTTACCAATTTGGGAAGATTCCACCAATCAAAATTTACAGTATGCAAGAAACCGTATTCGTCAAGAACTGATTCCATATCTCAAAGAAAATTTCAACCCCCAAGTAGAAGCAAACTTGGCCCAAACCGCAGAACTACTACAAGCAGAGGTAGACTTTCTGGAACAAACAGCCCTTCAGTGGCGGCTAGAAGCCTCAGCAAAGAGCGATCAAGATAATTTACAAATAAGTAGGCGGATATTAAAAAAAGCACCCCTAGCAGTACAACGTCGCGTCATGCGTCAGATCCTCCAAGAAATACTTCCCCATACTCCCAACTTTGAACACATTGAAAAATTAACAGCTTTAATTACAGCCCCCAATCGTTCCCAAACAGATCCTTTTCCTGGAGGTTTGACAGCCACAGTACAAGGTGACTGGATTTACCTGACACTATCGGGCTCAATTAGCCTCTGAACTGCCAAGAAATTCCAGTCTAAAAGCTCTAAAAAGCCTTTTCCAGTAATATTGAGACTAATTTGGCCATGAAACTTGTACAAGATATAAGGATCTGTTAAGATATATTACCTCCTATTGTAATGAAGTACACATCTGTTTATTCATTGTTCACCGTTCCTAAAAATAAAAAACTTTGTACCTAACGAGTATGGGAACTGCTATAATCAACAAAGGTTAGTGTTAATTAACCTCTGACAGATTCATAAAACTCCCAATTACCTGACGTAACTCAGCAACAACCTGCATCCGAGAATCATCAAATTCTTGTAATTGAGTTAAAGATACCGCAATCATGTCTAACTGCTCCCGTAAACGATCAAGAGCATCTTGAATAGGTTGTAAAGCTTCTTGATACAGACTAACTCTTCCCATATATTCAGCACTTGCCATTCGTAAATTTAGGAATTGTTCCTCTAGGGAGTTGACTTTTCGACGCTTTTCTTCTACTTCCTGGGTTTGATGGTTAATTAGCTCCTGATCTGTTTCCATAGCAGTTAGCGTCTGAGCTATATAAATCTCTAGACCTTCGATTTCCGCAGATTTTTGCTGTTTTTGGGTTTCAAGTTCCGAAATTATGGACTCAAAATCACTAGGCTCACCCTTTGTATCCAATAAAATCCCTTGTCTTTGCCATAAAACAACTTGGTTTTGTTGGAGGGTTTTTTGCTGACCAATTAAATTACGTCTTTGTCCGACTAAACTTTTGTTTAGCATCTGGTAAAGATCCTGTTCATCAGCTAGTTCTAATTCTAAATTAACCCTTTCTTCCTCCGATGAATGAACAATTTTTTGCTGAATTTCCTCTATAAGTTCTTGCTTGTATTTAAGTTCCTGTTCTTGTTCCTGTACAAAGCCAGAATCACGCTCTAATTTGTCTTGCCAATCTTGGATCATTCTCTCCAATTCTTTCATGGGCATTTGCTCCAAAGCTGTCACATCAACTTCTGGTTTAGAAACTTTAACATCAGTGTTAACTACCAAAATACGCAGCTTTTGAGACAATTCCTCCTCACTCCCTAGATGCCATTTGAGTATAGTAGCCAATTCCCGTTTACTATTAACTACTGCTGTTTTTAATTGCATCTGGGTAAGTTGTTGTGCTAAATAATCTTGTGCCTGTTGCAATTGTTGCTTGTTACTAAACAGAATTTGCACCAGTTCTTCTCCCTCCTTCTCCTGCTGATTAGCTGAGTGACGTTGAACCTCCAACTTTTGCCAATGTATATTTAAATTCTTCTGCTGCTGATCAGAAAATTCAAAAGCGTAATTAAGATACTTTTTGACCTCGCCGATGGAAAGAATTGGCGCAGATAAGCGATTAATTAAACCACTTAGTACAGACTTAAGATCTTCGTCTACAGATTGAGATTGTTGAACTTTCGACATAGTCTCTTGCAAAGAGCGCTGTTCAACTCGTAAGTGTTCCCAAGCGCCTTCCAACTCCTGACGATTACGTTCAAGTTCTGCCTGTAAGCGTTCAGTTTCTGTGCGAGATGTATTAATTGATTGCTGTTGTCTCTCTACATTTTTAGAATCATTCTCTAGTTTTTGTACTTGCTCCCAAAGAGATTCCATTTCCATTTCCCGGCGATTCAGTTCTTGAACCTGCAAATTCAGCGACTGTTTCCACTGGTCAATTTCCTCTTCCTTGAGTTTGAACCTTTCTACCTGTCGGGAGAGATTCTGTAAAATATTTACTAATGGACGACCTGCTTCTTGAATCCGCTGTACCTGACGATTAGGACTTAAATCCACAAGCACCAATGCGCCGTCATTGAATTTACTTGCTTCATCAGCAACAATCGTTTCATCTGGTACTGAACTCCAATTTTGGTCACTACGTTGGGAAGCAAGTAATTTTAGTTCACTTTTACCACCGCCACCAAGTAGACCACCCCTCTGTTTTTGTATTTCTGCTAAATATAGCACACCCCTGATCCTTTTGATGTACTTTTTGTCTGGTTTATACTTTTGATAAATCGATTAAATTGATAATGAGATGAATTTAGCATCTGTTTTACAGACTTAAACTTAATTATTATTTGCTTTCCTTCGCATGGTATATATTAACACTTGCTTATCCCTAATTAAAATCATTTCTATTACCCCATAATTATGTTTTTGACCAATAGATAGTCTCAAAATAAGTTTCAAAGACCAGTAGGAGCGTCCTAGCAAAAAATTCCCGAGTCTGAAAAAATTATCTATTTGGACTGAGTGTAACATATAGAAATAAAAATAGTGGTGTTGTGAAGTTTGAGGTAATAAAACTAGAGCGTCAGGAGTACTTTGTAGCTAAATGCAGGGAAATTTAAATGAGATTGATATTTGCAGCATCCTAAAACTAATCGAATTAGGACAGCGAACTGGACAGCTATGGGTGAAAACCCACACAGCACATCAAAGTCATAAACTCAGCGAAGGAGAAACTGATAAAAATCGCCAAAGAGGGGAAAGTAAGCCGCAATCATGGTTTATATTTTTTCTCAATGGTCAAATTGTCTATTGCCAAGCAGGTGACAGTAGTTTAGCGCGAATTGACGATTATTTACGCCGTTATCGAGTTAAACCGAGACTTGAATCTCAACAACTGGCTTGTCGTGCAGTTACTAACTTTCCAGAGTACACTTATATCTGGGCACTTTTGCAGCAAAACATTATTACTCCAAAAATTGCTCGGACAATTATTTATGGCTTAGTACAAGAGGCCTTATTTGATCTTTTGAGCTTACATCAAGGCAGTTTCATTTTTGAACGGGGGACAGCACTAGCACCGCAACTAACTAGTTTAGAAATTGCGCCACTAATTGCTAAAATTACTAAACAGGTTAAAGAATGGAAGCAATTATACCCACATATTCAGTCTACAGAACAATTACTCATTTTAAGTGATAAAGCTAAATTAACTACCTCACTATCAGAAGATACAGTCAAAAAATTACATAAATGGGCTGACGGGAAAACTTCTTTGCGCCAATTAGCTCGCTATCTCAACCGCGATACTTTAACCTTAGCAAAAGCGATATATCCTTATGTGGAACAAGGTTGGCTAGAATTGGTATATTCAGAGATAGATAGATTTGGTCAAGAAAAACAAACCATGGCGGTAAAAAAATATAAAAGGCGGATAGTATGTATTGAAGATACACTAGTGATTTGTGAAACGATAGAATCAATTTTAGCATTACAGGGTTATGAAACGATTTCAATTACCAATCCCTTGCAAGCTCTGAGTCTAGTTTTTGAACTTCAGCCAGACTTAATTCTTTGTAAGATGATGATGGCCGAATTAGATGGTTATGAACTTTGTACCATGCTGAGGCATTCCACAATATTTCAAACTGTACCAATTATTATACTAACCAGCAAAGACGAATTTATGGATCGTCTTCGCGCCAGGATGGCAGGAGCAACTGATTATCTGACTAAACCCTTTACAGATCAAGAATTGCTAATCATAGTAGAGCAATACCTTAATTTAGATGGTTGTCCAGTTATACAGCGATATAAGACTTTTTGATCGGTAAAAATGTGAAAGAGTAAAATTACTTGTCTAACTCAGTTTATGATACAGTAAATTAGAGAAGATAGCCTTAATTTATACAGTTATTTGAGTGAGAGCAAATTATTTTCCTCAACGGAAAATCTAAATCAGGAGGTACATAGACATTTATGAACACAATTCTAATTGTTGAAGACAGTATTACCCAAAGGGAGATCATTACAGATCTTCTGAAAGCTAGTGGTTTAAAAGTTATCCATGCAAGCAATGGTGCAGAAGCTTTAGAAGCAATTCAAAGCGCACCTCCGGATTTAGTAGTTTTGGATATTGTCATGCCCCTGATGAATGGTTATGAGCTCTGTAGACGCTTAAAATCCGATCCCAAAACCCAAAACGTTCCTGTAGTGATGTGTTCTTCCAAAGGTGAAGAATTTGATCGCTATTGGGGGATAAAGCAAGGGGCAGATGCCTATATAGCTAAACCATTTCAACCAACGGAGTTGGTAGGAACAATTAAACAACTGCTGCGAGGCTAAGGATGAAAATAACATGGTTAGCAACCCAGACTTTTTAAATGACAGCAAGGAAGATCAATTCCGTCCCAAATTACAACTAGAAGCGCCTGAAGGTGAGCTACATTTGCGGTTTTACTTGCCCTCACGTCAGGAGTTTGCATTACAGGCCACGGGAATTCGGGAAGTCATTGAACTTAGTCCTGATCGGATTACACCAATCCCTAATACATCTCCCTTACTTTTAGGTACGCTAAATTTACGGGGACGTTTGATCTGGGTAGCTGATTTAGGTCAATTTCTTGGTGAAACAACCCCATTAAACACAGATTGCTCGGAAATACCAGTCATTGCTATTGAAGATCAAGATACAATGGTGGGTTTAGGAGTGGAAAAAATTTGTGGAATGGACTGGCTTGATGTAAAGTACCTAATGCCACAAAATAATGTCCCAGATGCAATGGCTCCGTTTTTGCGTGGAGAGTGGTTACTTAATACAGAAAAAGAAAAAAAACATTTGCGACTACTGGATCAAATAGCAATTTTGCGAAGTGCGCGATGGGCCGGGTGAACTTAAGCAGAATAAATTTGGGAGGGAGGAAATGGAAACACGTATGGAATATCAAAACATCAATTATGATCGAGCAAGAACAGCCTATGAACAACAAGATTATGAATTAGCAGCGGAAGTTATTAATGAGTTAGTAAGACTTTCCCCAGATGACCCTGACTCACGCTTACTGAGGGGACATATTTACTATATGCTACAACAATACAGTGTAGCTAAAAGTGAATATCAAAGCGTATTGCATCTAACAGATGATCAAGAAATTATCGCGTTTGTTAATAATTGTCTGGCAACTATAGATCAGTATATACAGCCATTTGATGATTATGAATCTGCCTATGATCATCAGGTAGAAAATGAAGCATCTTTAAATTCGGGGACAACAGGGAATTTTAATAGCAGTGGTTCGGAAATAAACTCTTTTGCAGAATACAAACCATCCCTAGATTCTCAAGAATATAATCCCTTTGCCAGTCATCCAGATAGTTTCCACGGCAATTTTTTGGATGATGAAATGAGTGATGATCCCTTTAGCCTACCCACTGGTAATCTTACTGGTGAGCTAACATCAGGTCAACTACCACCTTTTTGGCAAGAAGAAATTGCTCCCAGTTATAATCATAGTGATATTAATAACAACGTAGGCGAGGTTGGTTCAGTCAGGAGTGATAGTTATTCAACTATTGGGGACACTAAATTATCGCTTGATAAGCATGAACCAATATCGAGCCCATCTATATCAAGATCATCTATCAAAATCAACAATTCTCCACCACCACAACGGCAAAGAAAAGATGACTTTGAGGATGACGATTTTGATTTGGACGAGTTTGAATCTGCTTTCGGGGCAGAAGATGAGGTGAATTTAGAGACTGATCCGGCTGAAGATACTAGCAAAATTTCCCATGTAGACAGTAATAACAATTACATAGGGTTTTTAAACAACTTTGATGAATTTGATGATCTCCCTGATACACCAGGATTTGAACCCACGGAAGATGAGAGATGGAAATCAGGATCTTTGAACAGTCGGGGAAGTTCCGTATATGAAATTGATAACTCATTCGATGATGAAAACATTGAAGCCTATGAAGATCATAACCATAGTGATCCAGAACTATTCACAATTACTGGACCTGGTACTGGTGCTAAAGAACCAGCGCCTGTGTTTACGAAATCAGAGGTTGCCAAGGTAAAATCCAATATAGCTGTTGAACAGGGATTGTTTGCACGCTTTAAAAATGCCCCCTTAGACAAGAAACAATGGTGGATAGCTGGAACTGTGGGTTTGGTATCAATGGTGGGTATAGCGTCAGCTACTGCATTAGCCCTGTCAATGTCACCAACTAAACAACAGGAATCCGTAAGAAACACGGGTTTATTAATGGCCTTGGTCGCAGGAGCTACAGGTGCAGCCACCGCTGGGTTGATGGGTAATCTCACTCTTACACAAATTCGTCGCACTACTAAGGATCTGCAAAATCAGTTTGATTTGGTCAGTCAAGGGAATTTAAACGTAGAAGCGACAGTCTATTCACAAGATGAACTGGGCGACTTAGCTACTAGCTTTAATGATATGACTAGGGTGATTTTCACAACTACCAATGAAGCCCAACGTAAAGCTATGGAGATGGAGGAAGCTAAAGAAAACCTGCAACGGCAGGTAATTCGTCTTCTTGATGATGTAGAAGGAGCAGCCAGAGGAGATTTAACGGTTCAAGCTGAAGTTACAGCGGACGTACTTGGAGCGGTAGCTGATGCTTTTAACCTGACAATTCAAAACCTCCGGGATATTGTTCAACAGGTAAAAGTGGCAGCCCGTGATGTCACTAAAGGTTCAACCAATTCAGAAACCTTTGCTAGAGCCTTATCTGGGGATGCTTTACGACAAGCGGAAAAGTTAGCTGCGACACTGAATTCTGTACAGATAATGACAGCTTCTATCCAAAGGGTAGCAGAAGCAGCTAGGGAAGCGGAAACTGTAGCCCGTGATGCTAGTAAAATCGCTCAGAAAGGGGGGGAAGCGGTCGAAAATACGGTAGCGGGGATTTTGGAAATTCGGGAAACAGTGGCAGAAACTAGCCGAAAAGTGAAACGATTGGCAGAATCTTCTCAAGAAATTAACTCTATCATTGCCATAGTTTCACAAATTGCCTCTCGCACCAATTTGTTAGCTCTTAATGCTAGTATTGAAGCAGCAAGAGCGGGAGAAGCGGGTCGAGGATTTGCTATTGTGGCTGATGAGGTGCGACAGTTGGCAGATCGGTCTGCTAAGTCTTTAAGAGAAATTGAACAAATTGTAATGCAAATTCAAAGCGAAACTAGCTCAGTTATGACAGCAATGGAGGAGGGTACACAACAGGTAATCCATCAAACTAAATTAGCAGAAGAGGCCAAGCGATCGCTTGATAACATCATTCAAGTAGCTGATCATATTGATCTTTTAGTACGATCAATTACTAGTGATACCGTGGAACAAACGGAAACTTCTCGCGCTGTGGCACAGGTAATGCAATCTGTGGAATTAGCGGCTCAAGAAACTTCTCAAGAAGCACAGCGGGTTTCTGGAGCATTGCAACATTTGGTGGGGGTATCCCGCGACTTGATTTCCTCTGTGGAACGCTTCCGAGTCGAAGCTATCGAATCAAGGTGACAGGGGACAGGGGAGAGGTAATGGGTAATAAGTAATTGGTAATAGGTAATAAGTAATAGGTAATACAGAATCTTACCTCTGACCACCGACAACTGACAACTGACAACTAAAAACCCTATTTAACTAACTATGCAGCAGGAACAACAACAACGGATTTTAGGTTATTTTCTCGAAGAAGCCAGAGAACACTTAAACACTATTGAACAAGGATTACTGAATCTCCAAACTACCTTGGAAGATTCAGAAATGATTAATGAGGTCTTCCGTGCCGCTCACTCTATCAAAGGTGGTGCGGCCATGTTAGGTTTAAGTAGTATTCAGCACACATCACACCGTCTTGAGGATTGTTTCAAGATTCTTAAGGAAAATCCTATTCAAGTAGACCAAAAGTTAGAATCTTTACTACTGGATGTCTGTGATACCTTAAAAGCCCTGATAGAAAATCTTGGCAATCCCTTTGGTTTGTCGGAGGAAAAAGCTCAAGCTCTGATGTCTAAAACTGAACCAGTTCTAAAATGGCTGAATGACCATATAGAAACGTTGTTGAAACAAGGAAATAGTGGAGTAAAAAACCTTAATAACTTACCCACAACCCATTTACAAGTAGAGACATCTGTTCCCCCACAGAAACCACCTATAGACACTAGACAACATCAGGATTGGAAAAATTTCCAAGCTCAGGTATTAGAAATTCTTCGGGAAATGCTACAGCAGTTTAAACAAACTAACTTGGAGATTTCTCGCAAAAATTTGCAAAAATGCTGTCATCAATTATCAAAAATTGGCAGGGACTTAAATTTATCAAATTGGTGCAGTTTGTGTGAATCGGCAGCCCTAGCTATATCCAATCCCAATAATAGTTATCTGACTTTAGCGAAAATCATTATTACTGAAATTAAACAGGCTCAAGAATTAGTTCTCAAAAATAAAGATGCAGAAATTGCTATTAGTCAACAATTAGAAACTCTTTGTCCTCGTCCACAACAGTCATTATTGGCATTCGAGAACACAGAAATTCAGGAACCTTTATTGACAGGAACAACAGAACTAAATGTAAAACCACCAGCGTCAGTAAATGCGACTAATCTAACTGAACTTATTGATAAATCTAGATCTTTATTTAATCATCGTCAATCAACCTTAATTCACAATCATTCAGAAATAGGAATTTCTGAGCTAAATAATCTTGCTGATTTATTTGCAGATGATACACAAGAGTTAAATGATAATTGGCAACAAGGAGAAATATTAGGAAATGTTACTAATTATCAACTAGGAATTACCAAAGATAATGATAGTGAAGAACTGAATATAAATGATGATTTAGATAGTTTACTCTTCTTTGAAGATGATGACGAATATCAAATAAATGCAAGTAATAACGACGATTTAAATATTTTATTTGATGATAATTTTTTAGAACATGAGGCTATATATTTAGCAGATTTGGAAACTGAAATATCTAGCTTAGAATCTAGAGAAAATAATAATCTGTGGTCAAGTAATACAGATTTAGAATTCCCATCAGATGATGTAATTACAGAATTAATTTTAATTTCTAGAGAATCTCAACAACCGCATCTGAAAAATAGGGAAATTAGCACTAATAAGTTAGAAGAGTTATACCCAAATACCGGAGATGATAGTGAATTACCACCGGAAGCGGTTCAATTATCGGTTACTACCAAAACAACCAAACCAGAAAATATTACCATCTCTAAAATAGGTATAGAACCGGAAATTAGTGTTGATAATTCCTTATTTTCAGCTAAGAAGCAGGGACAAAAATATACTAGTTCTCCAGAAAAAATTATTCCTAAAACTGTAGAGGTATCAAAAACACAACCATCAGTTCCAGAAAGTTCATCATTAGATAATTTGTTTGAAGAGGTAGGAAAAAATAGGTCGTCGCTAACCCAGGAAATTGATGATTTATTTGATACACCTGAAATCAAAACAAATGTTTCTAATTCAATGGATGATCTTGATAACTTCTGGGACGATATAGGTACAACAGAATCAGAAAGCACTACTTTAGTTAATCAGGATGGAACTAAGGAATTAGAGGAAAGTTTGTCTAGTGCCTTCTTTGAAGTTGTTACAACAAATCAGCAATTACCTGTCAGTAATAGTTCAAATAAAAAAGAGTTTAATCCAGTTTTTCAAGAACAAGAACAGTCATTTGATCTATTTTTCACATCAGATAAAGAAGATAATTTATTTGATGATGTTGTAGATGCAAACTCTAACACTGTTCCCGGTATTGTATTTAATAAGTTGTCTGTAACTAAATTTAGTGATTCATCTTCTACACTCCGCACTCCTCAGGAAACAAGAGCAAATACACCACTGGTTAAGGCCGTTGAAGATAGCAATGATGATAATTTAATCTTTTTTGAGGAGGATATAACAGATTTTTCAAATAGCGTTTCTGAAGAATTAATTAATGAGTTAGTAATATATTCTGAAAAAGAGACTGCATTATTGGAAGCAGAAGCTAACTCAGATTTTACTAATTCTAATTTAGAACTACAATCAAATCCGACAACAAATTTAGTTTTTGCGGGGGGCAAAACTTCTACAGAATTAGATTCAAAAACGACGGTAGAAGAATTTTTAGAAGATGAATTTGCCGTATTAGCAGCAATTTTAGATGAACCTGTCAGCGAAACTACAGTAGAAGAATTTTCAGTGGATGAATTTGCAGAATTAGAGGCGATTTTATCCCCAGTAGCGACAGAAATTACCCATGATGATGCTACTCAAGAAGAAGATTTTGCAGAATTAGAAGCCTTGTTAGGTGGGAATGAAGATAACAAACCGGAGGTGACATTACAAATTAGCCGACCCGCTGTTTCTCATTCCTCGACTTCAGAACAAAAACTCAACACCCCTGCTCCGATTCCCCCATTAGTTAAATCTCAAAATACCTTTTCCGCTCAAAGACCTGCTCAGGACATTCAGAAATTAGAAGAGGAATTTAGTGAATTAGAGAACTTATTAGAACAGTCCGATAAAATATCTAACATATCAACGATATCGGGAAAAACTTCTACTAGTAAAATCCCTCGTCCAACTACTCGGCGGACTCCTCGAGAAGAAAGTATGAAAATTCCAGTTAAACAACTGGATGATATGAGTAATTTAGTTGGGGAGTTGGTGGTAAATCGCAATACTTTAGAGCAGGATCATGAGCGGTTGCGACAGTCACTAGATAGCTTATTGGTTCAGGTGCAGCATCTGTCAGACGTAGGTGTGAGAATGGAGGAATATTATGAGCGATCGCTCTTAGAAGCTTCTCTTTTGGCCAGTCGTCGCTCTAGAGAACATGATAATTCATCCAATGCCGATAATCGTGGGTTTAGTGAAATCGAAATGGATCGATTTACGCCCTTCCATATTCTAGCCCAAGAAATGATTGAATTTATTGTGCGAATTCGGGAGTCAGCCAGTGATATTGATTTTATTACTGAAGAAACAGAACAGGTATCCCGACAGTTACGCCAAGCAACTAATCAGCTACAGGAAGGATTGACAAAAGCCCGAATGGTTCCATTTTCCCAAGCTATTGATCGTTTGCGGCGAGGAGTACGAGATAATGCGATTAAATATGGCAAACAGGTAGAGTTAACGACAGAAGGTGTTGAGACCTTGGTTGACAAGATGATTCTGGATCAACTCACAGATCCTTTAACTCACATGGTCAATAATGCGATCGCCCATGGAATTGAAACCCCAGAAGTGCGTCAAGCAGCAGGTAAATCACCTGTAGGTACTATTAATATTCGTGCCTTACAACAAGGAAACCAAACTATCATTTCTGTCAGTGACGACGGTGGGGGCATTGATCATCAAAGGGTGAAAAACAAGGCGGTCAAAAAAGGTATCCTCACCCCTGAACAGGCAAAAACCATGTCCCGGACAGAGGCCTATCAAATTTTATTTCTTCCTAGCTTTAGCACCGCCGATGAAGTAGATGATATCAAAGGTAGGGGTGTAGGCATGAACGTCGTCTACAATGATATCAGCGAAATTCGCGGAACCGTGAGTACCGACTCCACCATAGGTAAAGGAACTACCTTTACAATTCGTCTACCCCTGACACTGAGTATTTGTAAAGCTTTATTCTGCATTTCCGACCAAACCAGAATCGCTTTCCCAATGGACGGAGTGGAGGATACTCTTAATATCCCCACTAAAGATATTCAGCGAGACGCTGATGGACAATCATTTATTGTCTGGAGGGATACTGTCCTGCCTTTCCAACCTTTAAAAGAGATTTTAGTTTTTAATCGTCACCTGACCCGGGGGAAGGTTTATGGTACTCACCAAGATGATGATATGATGTCTGTAATCGTTGTCCGCTCTGGTAGTACAATGATTGCGTTACAAGTTGATCAAGTCCTGAGTGAGCAGGAAATTGCAATTAAGCAGTTTGAAGGTCCAGCACCTAAACCCAGTGGTGTCGCAGGTGCTACGGTTCTTGGTGATGGAATGATTATGCCCATTGCTGATGTAATAGAAATCATTGATATCTTCCAAGGTAAGATGTCTAAAAATATGGGTGGAAATTGGCAGCATACAGGTTTACCCGACCAGCCAATTCCTACTAATAAGGTGGAACCGGTGGTATTAATTATTGATGACTCGATTACAGTTCGAGAACTTCTATCTCTGACTTTTACTAAAGTCGGTTATCGTGTAGAACAAGCCCGTGATGGCCAAGAAGCTTGGGATAAACTCCGTTCTGGTTTACCTTGCGATATCATTTTCTGTGATATTGAAATGCCACGTTGTGATGGATTGGAATTTCTCTCACGGATTCAGAAGGATGGTTCGTTCGCTAATTTACCTATTGCGATGCTCACTTCTCGTGGTGCTGATAAGCATAGACAAATGGCTTTACAACTCGGTGCTGGTGGCTACTTTACCAAACCTTATTTGGAAGAAGCTATTTTAGAAGCGGCTGCTCGAATGCTAAAAGGGGAAAATTTGGCAGCTACTGTTTAATGGATAACAGGTAATAGATAATGGGCAATTAATCACCTTGAGGATATCTTTACTGTTCCCTATTCCCTATTACCCATTATCCGTTATCTATTTCCTGTAACTTGTGTACTAGCAACTTTGGCGGCTTGTAACATGGGAGTATTAGTAACAGAATTATTAGCCAAGGTAAACAGGGGATTGGATAAAATTCCAGAAATAGTAGTAGCTATTAAAGTGACTATCAAACCCACTTGTAAGGGTCTAAGTCCTGGTAAGTCCCAACGAACTTGGGGATAATTTTTGACTACCTCGGACATTTCTTGAGGTTCTTTAACTACCATCATCTTAACTACACGAATGTAGTAATAGATAGAAACCACACTAGTAATTAAACCGAGTAAAACTAACCAATAAAGACCAGCTTGCCAACCAGCCCAAAATAGGTAAATCTTCCCAAAAAACCCAGCTAGTGGGGGAATACCACCCAAAGACAACAAAGAAATACTTAGACCTAAGGTAAGAAGAGGATCTTTTTGATATAAGCCAGAGTATTCAGAAATTTGGTCTGTTCCGGTTCGCAGGGAGAATAATACTACACAGGTAAAGCCGCATAGGTTCATAAACAGATATACCAGGAGATAGAAAATCATACTGGAATAACCGGCATCAGTTCCTGCGATTAAGCCAATCATCACAAACCCAGCTTGGGCAATAGATGAATAAGCTAACATCCGTTTCATGCTAGTTTGGGCTAGGGCGACAACGTTACCCAATACCATACTCAGTACCGCAAGGGCAGTGAAGACAAATCTCCATTCATCTGCTACGATTGGGAAAACGGTGGTTAAGAGACGGATAGCCAGGGCAAATCCGGCAGTTTTAGAACCAACGGATAAAAAAGCAATAACTGGAGTTGGTGCGCCTTCATAAACATCTGGTGTCCATTGGTGGAAGGGTGCAGCGGAAATTTTAAAGCCAATACCCGCAATTACGAAAACTAGAGCAATTACCAAACCTAGGGATTGACTAACATCTGCTTTGGCGATGCCTTGAGCGATCGCACTTAGTTCTGTCTGTCCACCAGATAAACCATACAACAGCGAGACACCATACAAAAACACTGCTGTACTGGAAGCACCAATTAACAGGTATTTCAACGCTGCTTCATTGGAACGGGAGTCCCGTTTTGTATAACCTGTCAGCAAATAAGAGGAAATACTCAACGCTTCTAGAGAGATGAAAATCATCACCAACTCATTAGCACCGGATAAAAACATTCCTCCTAAGGTCGCAGTCATCAAAATAGCGATAAATTCGGCTAAAGCCGTACCACTTTGTTCAACGTAGCGAATTGACATTAATATTGTCACCAAGGCAGACAGGGCGATGATACCACGAAAAACAATACTCAGGTCATCACCATTAAAACTACCAGTAAAGGCAATGGGGGTAGTTGTATCCCATTGGAAGTATAGAGCGATAATCGCGGCCGTTAAACCGAGTATAGCTAGATATCCAATCCAGCGAGCAGATGTCCGTCCCAAAATCAAATCAACAATCAAAACCCCTAAGAGGGTAATCATGACGATTCCTTCTGGTAAAATCGTTCCAGCATTTAACTGGGATGCAAAATTAGCAAAATCCATGAGATATATAGGTTTTAGCGATTAAACATTAGGGCTGATACAAGTTTATTCTATCTATACTTCTTGACCAAAATTGCATTGATCTTTCTATCTTTAACAGTTGATAATTTTTATATTTGATCAATAGCTTCACCAAATTGAAAAAAGCCTTGATTTGTAGGTTGGGTTGAATGAAACCCAAAGTATGCGTATTTGCTGTTGCTTAACCCAACTTACAGAAAACAGTGAAGGTATTTTTTAATATCAGATCAAAAAGTGAGCAGTTTCCACCCTGATAATTTAAATGATAGCAAAAGTTACAGGCAGTTGTAAAGTTATTGATTCCCAGAATTCCTGTTAAACCCGTGATTTCAATCTTAATGGGTACAAAGCGGTTGAAGATGAGATATGACAATAATTTGAGAAAATAAGGGGGTTGAGACTCGTTTTTTAACCTTGGTTTTATTTAATCAATAAAAAGGCAAAATCCCCGACCTCTCAAAGAAATCGGGGATATGATTGAAAATTAACCCTTACAGAATTGGAGCAAACTGAGATTTATCAGGTACTTCCGCGTACTCAGCCACAATTTGTCTAAGTTCATCACCATTAATGGTTTCTTTTTCAATTAACAAATCAACTAAACGATCTGCGAGACTACGATGATCACGCATAATCTGTTTAGCATTGGTATAACATTCTTCCACTATCATTCTGACTTGAGCATCAATACGACAAGCGATAGACTCAGAATACTCAGAACGGGTTGTCCAGTCACGACCGAGGAACACCTCACCCTGCTGGCTTTCTAGGGATAAAGGACCCAAATCCGACATTCCGAACCGTGTTACCATTTGTCGAGCCATTCCTGATAACTGCTGTAGATCTCCACCAGCGCCAGTTGTGACCTCTGCTGCTCCAAAAATTACTTCTTCCGCAGCCCGACCACCTAAAGCCCCGGTAATTCTGGCCTTTAGCTGAGAACGGCTAATTAAACCTTGTTCTTCATTAGGCATAAACCAAGTTAAACCCTGGGCTTGTCCTCTGGGAATCAAAGTCACCTTTTGTACAGGGTCATGGTCTTTAAGTAAAGTTCCCACTAAAGCGTGTCCAATTTCATGGTAAGCAATCAACCGCTTACTCTTGCTGTCTACCAGGGGAGTACCTTCCATACCCGCAACTACGCGGTCTACAGCATCATCAATTTCTGCTAAAGTGATACCTTCTTTGCGTCTTCTAGCAGTGAGAATCGCCGCTTCATTGAGGAGGTTAGCTAAATCTGCACCGGTAAATCCTGGAGTGCGACGGGCGATCGCTTCCAAGGATACGCTCTTATCCAACTTCTTATTTCTAGCATGAACTTGTAATACTTCCAAACGGCCTTTAATGTCTGGAGCATCTACAGTTACTTGTCTATCGAAACGACCAGGACGCAACAAAGCGGCATCTAGGACATCAGGACGGTTAGTAGCAGCAATAATAATAATGCCAGTATTGCCTTCAAAACCATCCATTTCCGTTAATAATTGATTAAGGGTTTGTTCCCGTTCATCATTCCCACCACCAATACCAGCGCCCCGTTGACGACCTACCGCGTCAATTTCATCAATAAAGATAATACAAGGAGCGTTATCTTTCGCTTTTTTAAACAAATCACGGACACGGGAAGCGCCCACACCCACGAACATTTCCACAAATTCCGAACCAGAGATAGAGAAGAAAGGTACACCGGCTTCACCCGCAATGGCTTTAGCGAGTAAAGTTTTACCAGTTCCTGGGGGTCCTACTAATAGTACACCTTTGGGAATGCGAGCGCCCACAGCGGTAAATTTCTCAGGTTGTTTGAGGAAAGTGACAACTTCTTGTAATTCTTCCTTTGCTTCTTCAATTCCTGCCACATCATCGAATTTTACCCCAGTTTTCGCCTCCATTTGGAAACGAGCGCGAGATTTGCCAAAATTCATCGCTTGTCCAGGACCACCGGGAAGATTATTAGAACGACGGAACAAAAAGAACAATCCCGTAATCAATAAAACTGGGAAAATTAAATTACCCAAAACTCCCCAGATTGCCCCGTCATTTCGCATGGGATGGGCATCAAAACTGACTTGCTTTTCCCGGAGCTTTTGGATTAATTCAGGAGCATTCACAGGCAAATCTACCCGCCAACGTTGGATGCGGTTTTCGATGTCTTGGTCATTAGCTTCGATAATTGCTGTTCTCCCACCATCGTATAAATCCACACTGGTAACGCGGTCTGCGTCTAAATATTCCAGAAAGCGCCCGTAGGTCATGCGGGTATTGGCGGCATTTTTGCCTGTGTCCGCAGGAGTGCTGGCAAATGATCCTTGCCAGAAGAAAAAGCCGATTACCAAAGCCAGCACTGACCAAAGTGCCACGACTCTCCAAGAGAATTTCATCTTTAATTTACCTCTAGATACTAATATGACTGCTTTTGTAACGGATGTTTATAAATCCATTTTGTAATTTGAGCCATAAAACGTCGGTTTGCTTATGGCAGATTCATGAAGTTTGTCTAGAATCTTAATTAAATTTAACCTAATTCTCATACTAATACCAATTAAAAATTAAAAATTAAAAGTTAAATATTCCCAAAGTCATACCTAGTAAGGATTTGGGGCTAATTTATATTTTGCTATCTCTATTACTAATTTTATGCTGGACTGCACAGGATTACCAAATTCATTTATATTATTTATGCTTTAAAGCTCAATATAACGCAGAGATTATGGAGAATGAACCACGAAAAACCGAAGGTAAGAGTTCAAAACAGCTTAATCGTTCGATTCCATCGGTAGGGGTTTCGGCAAATGTACTAATCTTCCTCCACTCCCAACTGGTGGTGTCATGATATCGGATCATGCTTGAGAAATGGTTTCTTTAGATTCTGGAGGGTATTCTGTATGGTTAAAGTTTGCCCATTGTTGATCTAGAGCGTGCGTTTTTAGTTGTTTGATGGTAAGATTTAGGAAGAATTCGTTTTCACCAAAGTGTAAATATGTTGACATTGATTATTTTGTACCACTCTGGTGATAACTTTGACACATAAGTGCGATCGCCCCCTCCATTACCATAAGCTGTAGCTCTCATCAAATGCTAGGATACAGACTGGAAACATCAATTTTGGCAATGTATTTGTGAAAACTTAGTACAGAAATTACCAATTTTTAACGCCAACCTACTTAGACATCTCCGAAAAATATTGTAGAGCCGAGAATCCCTACCTAGGTCACGTCTCTACAAAGGTTTTAAATCACACACATAATTCTCACAAGATGTCTAATCATTTACTTACCTTCCGTAATTGTCAAACTATAAGGTAAAGATTCATGTTGCTTGTAAGAACCAATCCAAATTTGATAATCACCTGATATCCATTCCCCAACAATACCAGGGTTTTTACCGTCAAAATCATCATTACACCAAGTTCCACCAGGTCCTTTAATAATCATGGTGGTGTCCGCAGGACCTTGGACTAATAATTTTAGGTATTTAAATTCACCAACGAGTTTCAGTTTATGGCTTGGTTTTTGTTCCATAAATCCTTGACAAACCCCAGTTATTGGTGTTTGTATTTTTCCAGCTATTTTGCTTCCCTCTACTGAACCACCACTCATCCCCCTCAGTATCAATGGATCTGGGGAAAATGGATGTTGAATAGTCACGTCTCCAAAAATCTCTGGGGGTATTTGAGCATTAACCACTGGATTAAATCTTGCTGTAATAAAGATTACAGCTATCATCCCTGTAGAAAAAGCTGCTTTTGACATTGTAATTAGAGAAAATTCCTAAAGACTTTAAAGACACCAATATCGGGACTCAAGTTCCTTTAGAAACAAAACTTGAGTACCGTAGAAGGAAATTCAAAATTTCAGAAAACTCTTACCCATTACCTATAACTTAGGGCTTACTGCTAATTGCTTGACATAAACGGGCCTTATCTAAACCAATTTGATTTAATAGTAACCAAGATTCAATTAAATCAGGTCCATGTACATCCCCAGTTAAACCCGCTCTGAGCGATCGCATCACTAAGCCCTTTTTTACATTCTCTGTTTTCACAACTTGCTTAATTATACCTTGGGCAATATCTGCTGATAAATTTGGCTGACTCTCTAAAGCCGTAATAACTGCTTGCAATACAGTCTTAACACCCTCTTGCTGTAGCTGTTGACCGCCTTCCTCAGTCAATTCTACCCCATCAGTAAAAAATACTTTGGTCATATCCACAGCATCTACCAATCGAGTTAAACTAGCAGCAATCAGCCCCGTCAGTGATTCTAACCAAGGACGTTCTCTCCCACCGTTAAATTGATACCCAGCTTTTTCCCAGAAGGGAATAAGTAAATCTGTAAGTTCCCCAACTGGCTTATGATGGAGATATTGGCTACTTAACCAATCCAATTTATCCCAGTCAAATTTAGCACCAGCTTTATTTACCCGGTCAAAGCTAAAATCCTTAGCTGCTGATTCTAAATTGAATATTTCTTCAGTAGAATCCACGGGCGACCAACCCAGTAAAGTCATATAATTGACTAAGGCTTCCGCAGTAAAACCCATTTCCTGAAAGTCACAAATGGAAGTTACCCCATCTCGTTTCGAGAGTTTTCGCCCTTCTTGGTTTAAAATCAAGGGTGTATGGGCAAATTCGGGAATTTTTGCCCCCAAAGCTTCATATAGTAAAATCTGTTTAGCTGTATTAGCGATATGGTCTTCACCCCGGATCACATGGGTAATTTGCATATCAATATCATCTACAACCACTACAAAATTATACAATGGTTGACCTGTACCATCAGTAGCAGCACGGGCAATGACCATATCACCACCTAAATCGCTACCACGCCAACTCATTTTACCCCGTACTAAGTCATTCCAGACAATTTCCCGGCTGTCATCTATTTGAAAACGAATTACCGAAGAACGTCCTTGAGCTTCAAATTCAGCCCTTTGTTCTGGGGTGAGGTGACGGTGACGGTTATCATAACGAGGTGCTTCCCCTCTGGCTTTTTGCGCTTCCCTCAAAGCATCTAACTCTTCAGATGTAGTATAGCAGCGATAAGCCAATCCTTGATCTAGTAATTTTTGAACCGCTTCTTTGTAAAGATGGAGACGTTGAGATTGAAAAAATGGACCTTCATCCCAATTCAACCCTAACCAGCGCAACCCAGCTACAATATTATCCGTATATTCTGGACGCGATCGCTCTAAATCTGTATCTTCTATTCTTAAAATAAACTTACCATCATGGTGACGAGCAAACAAATAATTAAATACAGCCGTTCTCGCTGTACCAATATGTAGGTTTCCGGTAGGACTTGGAGCTATGCGGACTCTGACGGTCACAGTTGATTCTCTCTTTTATAAATCACAATTATATCTACTTATACAGAAAAATATGAGCTTTTATCTTAAACTCATTATTTCTTGTTCAGCGCTTGGGAACGGGACTGACGGGGCTCGAACCCGCAACTTCCGCCGTGACAGGGCGGTGCTCTAACCAATTGAACTACAGTCCCTTGCGTTTGACTTAACTTTCACCATTATGCCTATTCTTTTTCTAGTTGTCAAGTAGTTTGGAAAATTTTTTTTGAATGAACTGTGAGCAAGACCAAATTGAGTGAACAACCCATAAAACTCTTTACAAAAAAACAGGAACATAGTATAAATCAGTAAGACCAACACACTACTGTTGATAATACTGGTATGGCAGCACCCCAAAACCTAGAAGCAGTAACCCCAATACTGGCAAGCTACTTGACTGAGTTCAAAAGTCGGGTATTTTCAGTAGCTATATCACCCCAGGGACGGGAATGGGTTGCTGTAGGTTTAAAAAATGGCACTATTGAGATTTGGAATTTGCTAACTAAGACAAGGTTTTTAAGTTCTGAAGGTCTTGAAGGTCATAGAGGTGCTATCTGGTCAGTAGCTTTTAATCACAACGGTACACAGCTAGTGAGTGGCGGTTCTGATCAGACAGTGCGGCTGTGGGATGTTACAAAAACAACCATAATTTCTGTAAGTAGCCCTTTATGGATTCATGAGCGTTTTGTCAAGTCAGTAGCATTTAATCACAACAGCACACAGGTAGTGAGTGGCAGTGATGACAAGACAGTGCGGCTGTGGGATGCCACTAGACTACAAATGTGGGATGCCACTAGACTACAAATAAGGTCATTCCAATCTTTATTTCATAAGGATTTTGTTAAGTCAGTAGCATTTAATTACGACGGCAGTATGCTTGTTAGTGGTGGTCGTGATAACATGGTGAGGTTATGGGATGTTAAGACTGGACAAGCTATAAATAGACCTTTATGGGTTCATGACGATTTTATCAGATCAGTAGCCTTTAGTCCCGACGGTAGTATGGTCATGAGTGGTAGTCGGGACAAGACAGTAAAATTATGGAATGTCGCAACTGGACAAGCTATTGGTGAACCATTCTATCATACAGATGATGTGAGATCAGTAGCGTTTAGTCTAAACGGTAGTATGTTTGTGAGTGGCAGTAGTGATAATAAGGTGCGGTTGTGGGATATTTCCGACCCTGGGCACCAACAGCAAATAATTATCGGAGAACATGAAAACCCAGTTTATTCTGTTGCTTTTGACCCCCAAGAAGAGGACATTATTATCAGTGCTAGTATAGATGGTATCAAAGTTTGGCGTTTAAATGTTCATCGTGTTGCCCAAGCTTTTAGTAATGACAAAGCCAATGGTAAAGACACTCTAGGTATAAAGAAAGAACTAGAATCGTTAGCTGATGTGTTAATGTTACGGAGTCTGGAACCTCCTTTAGCAATGGCAATTTTAGGCAGTTGGGGTAGTGGAAAATCCTTTGGTATGAACCTGATAGAAAAACGAATTACTGCGATTCGTTGTCAAAAACTAAATGGGGAAAAAACATGGGGTAACACGGGAAAAGAAAAGGATCTTTCTGTTTTTGTTGGTCATGTTTATCAAATCAAATTTAATGCTTGGAGTTATGCTAAATCTAATTTGTGGGCAAGTTTAATGCAGACTATTTTTGAGCAACTTGACCGACAATTAACTTTAGAACAGCAGTTAGGAGAAGTTTCTAATTTACTAGATGGAGGTGAAGTTTGGAAAGCACTCAATCAAATGAGTGATAGTGATAGAAATGCAATATTAGAATCAGAATTAGCTCCAGAAGTATTTGCTAAATTAGAAGATGGTAATAATGCACTTTGGGATATTCTCAGTAAAGTTAGAAAAGAAGAACAAGAGAAATTAAAAAAATCAGAATCAGAATTGGACATTTTAGAAATAGAGGTGCGAAGTAAAAATGAAGAAATAGAAAAAAAAGTAACTCAAGAATTTGAAAATAAATCAAGAATTATTATCTTTTGGACTCAATTTAAAGAACTGAGAAAAGCTGATTTTGGTGATTCTATTCTTAAAGATTTTTTGAATGACTACGGTTTTAAAAATCAACAAGATTTAGAAAATAAATTTCCAATTTTTAAAGATTTAGATAAATTACAGGAATCTGATTTAGTTGAAAAAATTCAAGATTTGATTAAAAATCCAAATAGTGAAATAGAGAATACAATAGAGAATATTATTAAACAATCCGAGAAAATCAAGAATTTTGTAGAAGAACAACCTAGTGAAATAGTTGGATTAATTGAAATTATTCAAAAAGATAAAAGCACCTTATATAGATTTTTATTAGTTATATCTTTACCGTTTATATCTTATTTTCTAATCGTGAACGTTTTACCAATCGTATTACCATGGTTAACTACAGTTTCCACAATTCCTGCGATAGGTTTTGGAATTGAAATTTTAAGAAAATCAAGAAATTTTCAACGTAGAGTTAGTAGATTATTTCAAGTAGCGAAGGAAAGCATAGAAAAGGAAAAACAGAAACTAGCTGCGGATAAAGATAAGAAAATTCAATCTGAAATTGACCGTCAAAATTCTGAACAACAGAGAAAAATAGAAAAACTAAAAGATCAGATTCAAAGACAAAAACAGCGTATTGGTTTGACTGGTAAATATAAATCATTATTAGATTTTGTTAATACCCGATTAGATGATAATTCCTATCAAAAATTACTGGGATTAATGCACCAAATTCAAGATGATTTAGCGGATTTATCTGACCATTTAACCTATAAACCAGAAAAAATAAATAATCCTGACAAACTCGAAGTTCTGAAAGTACATTTCCCTAGAGGACCAGCAAGAATTGTTTTATATATAGATGATTTAGATCGTTGTCCTCCTGACAAAGTTGTTGAAGTTTTAGAAGCTGTACAATTATTATTAAATACCGAGATTTTTATCATTGTTTTAGCAATAGATGATCGTTATATTGGTCGTGCTTTAGAACAAGTTTATGAAGGAGTTTTAAAACGTGGTGCTACTCCTTCTGGTATTGATTATTTAGAGAAAATCATCCAAATTCCCTACAGAATGCGACCCATTAACAAAGATATGACAGAAAAATTTTTAAGATCTTTGATAGATATTGAAGATAAACCGCAAGAAGATCAACCTCAAAAAGAAAAAATAACTATATGGGAGGATAATTCTGAAAAAGGAAATATGGAATTGTCTACTTATTCTGATAAAATTTCTGAACCCATAAATGAAGAAAATTATAACAAAGAAAATGATAGTGAAAAAACCCCAAGTTCTGAAAATCAAACCTCGTTAGTGGATTTTCAAAAAGTCACCTCCCAAAAATTCACTTCTGAGGAAGTTCAGTGGATATCAGAATGTTGTAAGTGCGTAGACTTGAATCCCAGAACTACAAAGAGACTGATTAATATTTGCAAAATCCTGAAAAACATCTGGACTCCAGGTCCCAATGATAGAATATGGAAAGAAGAACCAGAAGAAAAATATAAACGAACATTAATAGCATTTCTGGCTTTAGCTGGTAGATATCCTCAAGAAATGCGGAAATTATTAGAAGAGATTTATTTAGAATTTGAAGAAACCAATATAAATACAGTTAAAATAATCAAATACAAGTGGTTAAATCGCTTACAAAATTTAGATCCATTAATGGATACACATAACCAAAGAGAATGGAAAAAGTTTAAAAACGACCTTAATAAAATGCCTCCCCAAGAGTTTGTTTTTGACAAAAGGACATTTAACTTAGCTGTTTCCTTCTGCTTTGTCGGTGATCTTGGATATGATCCAGATGATACCTACAATCGTGAATATAAATTTGAAGACCCTCAAAAACAATATGGTTTCAAGAGAATTTAAACCAAAATTTTCACTCCTCTGTGGGACAAAGAATACAATTAAGAGCGAGGAAACCCCGCTCTAACAACTACATATCTAAAATATGTTCTTGTTCACGTTCCACAAAATGCTGGATACGAGTCCGGTAATCTCTGAGAGTTTCATCAACCCAATCCCGGTCACTGCTGTTAACATAGAGATGAACCAAAGGCTCACTAGCATCTGGTAAAATTAAAAGCCAATTGTCATCATAGGGTTGACGAATTTTCACACCGTCAATTAATTCCAAATTTTGAGCGGGGTGGGTTTCGACCAAATAACGCATTAACGCCCCTTTAGCAGTCCAGGGACAGCGAAGGGTGTAATTTCTATTAATCACACGGGGTAATTCAGAACGTACGGTTGCCAGCGATCGCTCTTGAATGGTTAACATTTCAATAAGCTTGGCTATACAGAACATAGAATCAAACCCTGGATGTAATTGGGGAAAAATAAACCCAGTTTCCCCACTACCACCTAGAACCACATGAGGATTTTTTTGACAAGCTTCCATTAAAGCTGTCGGATTAGCTTTAGTGCGAATCACATGGCCATCATGACGATGGGCGACTAACTCGACCGCGCTGGAAGCATGAACAGGAACTACCACAGAACTTCTAGGGTTAGCAGTTAACATCATATCAACCATCAAAGCGGTTAACATTTCACCGCGAATGGGAAAACCCGATTCATCAACTAAAATTAGTTGTTCCCCATTAGCTGATACTTGCACCCCAAAGTTTGCGTTGACGGCCTCGACAACGTGGCCTAATTGAGTTAAAAGTAATTCCCTATCAGCGTTAGAAATTGCCGTTTTATTCAAACTAGCATTTAATACCACTGCATCAGCCCCAAATTTATCCAGCATTTGCGGTAAAATTGCCCCAGAAACGGCGTAAACATAGTCAATGACTACTTTTGCTCGACTGTTACGCAAAGTGTCCACATTCAGTAATTTCTCAAAGGCCTTACAGTAGCGATCCATCAATTGGCTAGAATATATCACATCACCAATTTCATGACTTTGGGAACGACGCATATCTTCTTTAAAATAAGCCCCCTCAATTTTCTTTTCTTGGGCTTTAGAGATATTAATACCCTTAAAATCCATAAATTCAATTAAGATATAATCACGGCGTTCCGGGTGTACCCGCACATGAATACCCCCTGCTACTGACATTGTAGGGATCACAGTCCGGGCGATGGGAATAGCTGTAGTATCTAGGTTTTGCACATCCACACCTACGGACATTAAACCAGCAATTAACGAGCGTGTCACCATGCGGGAAACATTGCGTTGGTCACGGGAAACGGTGACTATTGAACCTGGTTTTAAGGTTGAACCATAAGCAGCGCCTAATTTTACCGCAAACTCTGGAGTAATATCAATATTGGCTAATCCTTGTACTCCCCGCTGTCCAAATAAGTTCCGTTGGGCGGTATTTCCCCAAATCAGATTAATATTGAGAATAGCGCCGGACTCAATTTTCTTACTCGGCCACACCCTTACCCCAGGACTAATTTGCGCTTCTTCTCCTACTGTTGACAAAGAACCTACCACAACCGCTTCTAATATGTGAGCGCGTCTGTCAACACGAGTACCACGAGCAATTACACAAGCTGATAAATGAGCTTCATCACCAATGATTGCTCCATTCCAAATAATTGGTCTTTTTAAATTAGCATCAGCACCAATTGTCACATTATCACCAATTACAGTTCCATCCTCAATTTGTACTCTCGCGCCAATACGGCAATTATTACCAATTACTGCTGGGGTTTCAATTTTAGCTGTAGGATCAATATAAGTATTTTGTCCTATCCATAAACCAGGGGAAATTTCTGGATAGGACACTTTTAACTTCACTTTCCTTTCTAATCCGTCATACTGGGCTTCTCTATAGGCATCTAAGTGACCTACATCACACCAGTAACCATCCGCAATATAACCGTAAATTGGCTCATTTTTTGCTAATAACAGGGGAAATAAATCTTTAGAAAAGTCGCACTCAGTATGTTCTGGTAAATAGTCTAAAACCTCTGGTTCTAAAATATATGTACCAGTGTTGACGGTATCAGAAAAAATTTCACTGGTAGAAGGTTTTTCTAAAAATCGGTTTATACGCCCTTCAGTATCCGTAATTACTACACCAAATTCGATAGGATTAGGCACACGGGTTAAGATTAAAGTCGCTTTTGATTGTTTTTGTCTATGAAATTCAATAGCCGCTGTCAAATCAAAATCTGTGATACTATCACCACTAATAACTAAAAAAGTTTCATCTAAAAGTTCAGTAATATTTTTTACACATCCTGCTGTTCCTAATGGCTGATCTTCTTCGATAGCATAGGTCATCTGTACACCAAAATCACTACCATCTTGGAAGTAATCACGGAGAACATCTGGTAAATAATGTAATGTAGCAATTACTTCATAAATCCCGTGTCTTTTCAAAAGATTGATGATATGTTCAGCAATTGGACGATTTAAGATGGGAACCATTGGTTTGGGTAAATCGCAAGTTAAAGGACGCAACCGCGTTCCTGAACCACCTGCCATTAACACTGCACGCATAAATCCTCCTAAACTTGACTAAAAATCAAGATATTTTTCTTCCTTTAGTTTGATACAAATATTGAGATTTAAGGAACTTCCGCAAGAAATATCTATTTTGATTTATAAATATTAAAGGAGTCAAATCCCTAACCTTTCTAAGAAGTTGGGGATCTTGTTTTTGACTAATAATTTTCAAATCATACTCCTGTATTTTGTTAGACTGTCACTAGTTGAGGAATTTCTACGGCCACTCCTGTTAAACTAAAAGCACGAACTTCGGTAATTTTCACCTTGACCATTTGTCCTTTAAGTTGATTAATATCACCAGCAAAGAAGGTAAGACGATTCCCCCCCGTTCTTCCCATAACTTGAGTTTTGTCTTTGGTGTTTTCAGCTTCTACTAATACTTCTTCAATGCGTCCAAAGTAACGTTGCGATCGCTCTGCTGCTTTAATATTAACTAAATGATTTAATCTTTGCAACCTATCGCTTTTTGTCTCTTCACTTAGTTGATGATCCCACAAAGCTGCAGGTGTACCTGGACGGGGTGAATAAGCAGCAGTATTTAATAAATCAAACCCGATATCTTCTACTAACTTCAAAGTATTTTCAAACTGTGTTTCTGTCTCACCAGGAAAACCTACAATCGCATCAGCACTTATTGACGCATCCGGCATATACTTTCTAATAGTATCAATAATACGGCGATATTTTTCATGAGTATAGCCACGTGACATGGCTTTCAAAAGCTCATTGTCTCCAGATTGAAAGGGAATATGAAAATGTTCACAGACTTTTGGTAATTCAGCACAAGCTTTAATTAATCTTTCTGTAAAATAACGAGGATGACTAGTAGCGAATCTAATGCGTTCTATTCCTGGTACATCATGTACATAATAAAGCAAATCCGTCAATGTATGCAGATTACGACCTTCGGGAGTAGAGCCGGGTAAATCTCGCCCATAAGCGTCAATATTTTGACCCAGGAGGGTAATTTCCCTATAACCTTGTTGGGCTAAATGTTCGATTTCGTACCTAATTGCCTCCGGTTTCCGGGATTGTTCTACACCGCGCACATTGGGAACTACGCAATAAGTACAACGTTCGTTACAACCATAAATGATATTTACCCAAGCTGTCACCTGACTATCCCGACGGGGTTGGGTGATATCCTCAAAAATGTGAACTTCTTCGGTAGCGACAATTTGATTACCTGCAAAAACCGATTCTAGCAAGTCTTTAAGCCGGTTGGCGTGTTGCGGTCCCATAACTAAATCTAATTCGGGTACTCGTCGCATTAGGGCTTCTCCTTCTTGTTGAGCAACACAACCAGCAACAATCAAAGTTAAATCAGGTTGTTCATGCTTACGTTTAGCTTGCCTACCTAAATAAGAATATACCTTTTGTTCCGCATTATCCCGAATAGTGCAAGTATTGTAAAGGATGACATCAGCTTGATTTGGGTCATCTGACCAACTAAGTCCCATGTCTTCTAAAATACCAGCCATTCGTTCAGAATCGGCCTTATTCATTTGGCAACCAAAGGTAATAATGTGGTAATATCGTTTAGTGGTCATTGGGAATTACGCTTAATCAGTAATGTATATCAAGTCTGTTTACTATTCTATATTGGAGTAGAAGGACATGAAAATTTAAAATCTCAAAATTTTCCCCTTTACCAGTATAGGGAACAAAAGATTGATATGATCAAATTGCCTTGGAAATAGGAATTATCAAGCTTAAAATTTAGAACTTTACTTTATGCTCAGAACACACAACTCCGTCCTTAGAACTCAAAATCCTCTAGTCAGGACTTGTAACCCCGTCCTCAGAACTCAAAACTCCATGCTGAGAACCCGCAACCTCATTCTGAGAAGTCAAAATTTCATTCTCAAAACTCGAAGCTCTATCAAATCCACTGTCGGCACAACAAGCGGTAAAATTAACAACTAACTCTAAATTTACTTTCTCTAGTGTTAGTTAGTATAGTATATCATTAACTAGTCCTGTGGTATACGGATTTTTATTTAGATGTCTAGGAAAAACCGCAATGCAAAGGACAACGAGTGCATAAAGGTAGGGCTACTGCACAATTTTTTATGTTAATCTAACATTAAAAATCTTCCGGGAATACGCATATGACGTATAGTTTATTTGAAATCCCATCTGAAAACGGTAATTATGCGGATGTTGTTTGGGCTGATCCTAGTAACAGCGATCGCAATGCCTACACTCACATAGCCTATGTGATCGAAACAACTGATACTGAAAATAACGTGTTAGATAGACGGGGTATCCGTTTCAAAAACTTACGACACTGGAAAACAATTAATGAAAAATTCCCTACTTTGGTATCGCGCATCAAAGAAAATCATACATATTATGCAGGTGAAAGCGTCCTTGCAGAAGATGATATAAAACCGAGGTATCATATTCAAACTGTTTTGAGACTTGGTGCATTAGAGTTATTGGCAAATATATATTCTGGGCGCATTACCGCCAGTGATAAAGATCCTTTTCCTCATCAACTAGCAGTACAGCAATATGTGAAAACCCATGAGTCTCGGATTAAGCGTATTCTGATCGCTGATGAAGTAGGTTTAGGTAAAACAATTGAGGTAGGCTTAATACTCAGAGATAAACTAATTTCACAAAAAGATGATTTTCGTTGTCTTTATCTAACATCTGGTGGATTGACAGAAGATGTTAAAGAAAAACTGCGTAGTGTCATTAAAGATTCTGGTGATGAAAGTATTATTAGTGTTGTAGATTCTTTTAGAGAATATGGGGATTCTATTAGCCAGAAAGGTATTCGGATTGCTAGTATGCACGCTGCTAGACTCTATCTCGAAGATAAAAGTAAAAAGCAATTACCAAAAGGAGTTAAGCCAAATATCATCATTATTGATGAGTGTCATCACTGTGCCAGCAATGATGATTTAATTGGTAAGTCTGTATCTGGAAAAAATCAAGATAAAGAAACAGCGAATACAACACAGGCATATAAAGCAGCATATCAAATGATCGCAGGTAAGTTTTGGAATGATTCTGAACCACCAGATTTAGTGATTCTGATGAGTGCTACACCTTTCCGATCTAGTGATCAATTTACAAATTTATTGCGATTACTGACACATCAAACAGTATTGACAAATGCCTATGCTAAAGATATTGGCAAACAAGAACTTCTAGCAGCAATATCAACAGAAGACTCACCTGTAACTGTTATTTGGCGACAACAGGATGAAATTCGTAATTGGTCAGACGAGCGATTATTTCCGAAATTAACAATAGTCCGCCCTCATAGAGAAGGTGAGCCAACTCTTGAAAAAACTAATGAAGAGTATCTATCAACATTAGAGAAAATAAAAAGGACTGTACAGCGAATTTATCGAGATCATAATGACAGTTTTGGAGGCTTTGCTACTGCACATCTTGAAACACGCTTGACAAGTAGTTCTTTGGCTGGTGCTTGTTGGCTATTTCGTTGGTGTGTCCGCCATCATCCCAAATGGCAAAATGAAAAAATGTATAAAGCAGATACATCAGATGATACAAAACAATTGAGAAAACTAATCCGCGAAATTTCCAAACGTCTAGCAGAATTTGATGAAAATAGAGATAACTATGCTAAAGATATTATCTTTCCGTCTGATGGTAACTTTTCTTTTGGATCTAAACATTTAGGAGAAGGTAGTATACCTCGGATTTATGAATTTCAGAAAACAATCCTGGATAAGGTAAAGCAAAAAAATAATGATGATGATGACGATCCAGATTTAGAAGCAACAATAGAGGAAATTTTGGAAGTATCAGAATTAGCATTAAACTTGTTGTCATCAGGTAAAAGTGTTGAAAATGCCAAGCTAAATTGGCTAAGAGCAATGCTTGAAGCACATCCAGATTCTCGTTTTCTAGTCTTTACCGAAGTTCTACAAACTACTGCTATTATCAAGGCAACTTTCGGAAAAGAAAGTGAATCTTTAACTGGTGAAATGAGTTCTGAGCAGCGCAAGGAAGTAGTTCAGAAATTTTATGACCGCAACAAAAATTGCCGTATCCTTGTAGCCACTTCTGCTGCGGATGAAGGATTAGATTTTCAAGTAGCAAATAAAGTTGTGCATTGGGATATCAGTCCTGATCCTGCTATTTTGATGCAACGTAATGGGAGAGTTGCTCGGTTAGGTCAAATTTCTGATGTCACTGCCTACTACTTAATTTTAGAAGGTACATTGGCTGAAAAAAGAGATACTGCTTTACTAGATCGTCTGATAAAAGCAGGAGTTAAAGACCCGCGTATGCAGCTTAAAATTTTGGGACAGCTTGATGCTAAACAACAAGAAAAAATTATAAATGCTGTTGATGATGGTGCTGATAAGGGTAATGTAGACCAAATTCTGAAAGCAGCACAGCAATACAGCGATCTTATGGAGAAGGAACTGCGTAAGTTAAATGAAAATGAACAGCTAAAACCTCAGTGGGTTCTAGATCGGAAAAAGCTGCTCAAACGCCTCAAAATTTGGCATGATTTGAAAGTAACAGAATACGATTTTTACAGACATAAACTAACTTTTGAAACTAAAGAGTGGCAACGTCCTGTTTTTGGGGAAGAGAAAACAGAGATGGAATCAGCAGTTTCTGATGTTCTGGCAATTCAACATTTCAAAGGTAAAAAAGATAGATTTAACTTTGATCCAGAATTTAGCCTTTTTAGTCAAGAAAAAAATCTCAATGGGCTGGCTGGGTTACTTCCTTGGTATATAAAAGAAAGCGAAGGAGCTACAAAAGAACATCAGCCGATGATTGGATATGATCCAATAGGAAGTTTAGCTGAGTCTCTTGCTAGACAAAGACAAGCAGATTTTATAGCTGTTTCTGCACAAAAGTTGTATGAAGATGCACGTTTTTCAAATTTTCAAGGTTGCTCTTATTTGCTGTTTGTAACTCATCCATTACGAGAATTGGAAAAAAATAAATCTTTAGATTCAGCCAAATACTTGACATATTATACTTTTACGACTGATTTTAGTCGTCCTATCAATCCTGATGGTGCTTCAGCTAATGAAGTACATGAAATGATTACATTTTTAGAGGAGCAAATTGTTCAAGGTGTAGTCTCCCTATCCTACGACGAAATTTTTCAAGTGAAATCAGATGGAAAGGATATATCTAAATGGGTACTAGATTCTTTCAGTATGGGTGGTCATGATTTCCTAGATGAAGAATCAACTTATTTAGTACCGATTCCTGTCGCTTTAATTGCAATTATTAATGAGAGGCTGGAGGTTAAAGAATATAGCGTTCAAGCATAATTGATAATAAGACAGTTGTTTATCAAATAATAACTGTAAGCAGAGTGTAGAAAGAAAAAATTATAGCGATCCCCCACTCTATTACCATAGACGATCGCTCATAATTAGCATAACTCCCCACTCAAAACAAGCTCAACAACCGAAAGTAACTCATCTCGTTTTGTAGCATATGCGGTTTAGCTACTCATCCTCATCCGGTTCTAAATCCTCTTCTGTCAGTTCTTGATGAGGTACAGCGGCAATAATTGCATCTATGACTTTACCTACTGGTAATATGTCTATACCCATGTCAGGAAATTTTGTGCCTTTAGGAACTATGGCTCTTTTAAATCCTAATTTCGCTGCTTCTTTTAATCTTAGTTCCATTTGGGAAACCGATCGCACTTGTCCCCCTAATCCTACTTCCCCAATTAAGACTGTACCAGGATCAACAATCCGATCTCGAAAACTGGCAACTATGGCCACTGCAATTCCTAAGTCTACCGCTGGTTCTTCTACATTTAATCCCCCCGCAGAAGCAACGTAGGAATCTAACTTGGACATGGGTATCCCTACCCGTTTTTCTAATACAGCAAGAATCTGTACCAATCGATTATAATCTATGCCTGTACCGGCTCGACGAGGAGATGGATAACTGGTAGGACTGACTAAAGCTTGTAATTCCACAACAATGGGACGAGTTCCCTCACAAGCTACAACAATGGCCGTACCAGGAGCAGGATCATCACGGTTGCCTAAAAATAACTCGGAAGGATTATCAACTTCCTTTAATCCTTGGGAAACCATTTCAAATATACCAATTTCGTGTGTCGCTCCGAAACGGTTTTTTACAGTTCTTAATAATCTGTGGGACGCAAAGCGATCGCCTTCAAAATATAATACAGTATCAACTAAATGTTCTAATACTTTGGGACCTGCGATCGCTCCTTCTTTGGTGACATGACCCACAATTAACATTGTAATATCTTCATGTTTTGCCACTTTCATCAAACCTGCGGTACATTCTCTGACTTGAGCGACTGAACCCGGCGCTGATGTCAAAGCTGGAAAAAACACTGTTTGGATACTATCTATTACCACTACATTTGGTTTGAGGGAGTCTATTTCCCGGAGAATTTCCTCCAGATCCGTTTCTGGTAAAATGTATAAATTCGCGCCTATACTGTCAGGATCTACGGGTTTTTCAGGATCTTTGTTATTATCATCTTCTGTAACTACTGTAGGTGGTTGTGACATTCCCAAACGAGAAGCACGCAATTTTACCTGTTGTCCTGACTCCTCTCCAGTTACATAGAGAATCCGATATTTTTGCGCCAGTTGATTAGATACCTGCAATAATAACGTAGATTTACCAATACCAGGATCACCGCCAATTAGTACCATTGAGCCAGGAACAACCCCACCTCCTAAAACTCGATCTAATTCACCATAACCGGACTCCCAACGGGCAATTTGGCGATCGCTAATTTGGTCAAAAGTCAGAGATGATCTAGCTTTAGCTGGTTTAGTATTAGATTTACCATGACCCTGAGTAGCGTGCCAATTTCCCACCCCACCCCGACTAGGTATATCCCCGATAAAAGCAGTAATATTCTGCTCAACTAAAGAGTCGTAAGTGTCGCAATTTGAACATTTTCCGAACCATTGGGAAAATTCTGCGGCACAATTACTACAAATATAAATGGTTTTTGCCTTACCCATACTGAAATTTTATTTAATAATCTTAATTTTTTGTTAATTATTGGAAAAAACGGAAATTTAATAATAGTAATAGTTAGAGCTTTTTCCAAATCAATTCAGCTAATGATATCTTAATATAATGATATTTAAATTAATCATGGAAAATTTTAGTTAAGGAGCATGACAAAACTTGGAAAGTCATAAAGAAAAAATCCTGGTAGTAGACGACGAAGCGAGTATTCGTCGGATTTTGGAAACACGCCTTTCCATGATTGGCTACGATGTAGTGACAGCAGGAGATGGGGAAGAAGCCTTAGAAATATTTCGCAAAGCTGAACCAGACCTAGTAGTTTTAGATGTAATGATGCCAAAACTTGATGGTTATGGCGTTTGTCAAGAATTACGCAAGGAATCGGATGTACCTATTATTATGCTCACAGCCTTGGGAGATGTGGCAGATCGCATTACTGGGTTAGAATTAGGTGCTGATGATTATGTCGTTAAACCATTCTCCCCCAAGGAACTAGAAGCGCGGATTCGTTCAGTGCTGCGACGAGTAGACAAAATAGGTGCAAATGGTATTCCCAGTTCTGGAGTAATTCATGTTAGCACCATCAAAATTGATACAAATAAGCGTCAAGTTTATAAAGGTGATGAGCGGATTCGCTTAACTGGTATGGAGTTCAGTTTATTGGAATTGTTAGTTAGTCGTTCTGGTGAAGCTTTTTCTCGGTCAGAAATTTTACAAGAAGTATGGGGATATACTCCTGAACGCCATGTAGATACTCGTGTTGTGGATGTACATATCTCTCGTTTACGGGCAAAGTTAGAAGATGATCCTAGCAATCCTGAACTAATTCTCACCGCAAGAGGTACTGGTTATCTTTTCCAACGCATTCTAGAACCGGGGGAAGATTAAAGTATCGGTGATTGGTGATTGGTAATTGGGGAATATTATATTTCTTCTTCTTCTTCTTCTTCTTCGTCCTCCTGACTCCTATTCCTAATGACCAAATCAGATCCTAATCGAGTTTTACGGCGTTTACCCTTGGTTGTTGGGGGTTTAGGTGCTGTGCTTTTGTTAATGAATCGGTTGTTAACACCGGAACTGACAAACTCTCAAGCACGAGGAGATGTGCTGGGGGTAATTCTGAGTGCGGTGTTAATTTTAACTGGTTTAATTTGGCAACAGGTACAGCCGCGCACACCTGAGACGGTAGAATTGATTGGGGAAGAGGGATTCTTTCTAGCAGCAGATTTGCCAGAAGCCGCGAAAATAGAATTGGCCTGGGCCTCGCGGTTATTATTAACTAATACAGTAACGCGATCGCTCATAGTTTATTATCAAGGTAAAGTTTTATTGCGTCGAGGTATTCTGGCTGCTAAATCGGAAGTAGTACCAGGAATAATTTTAAAAAAGGTCTTAGAAACACAAAAGCCAATTTATTTAGTGGCTTTATATGTCTATCCTGGTAAAATCGAATTTGATTATTTACCAGAAAACACACAAGGTGTAATTTGTCAACCAATCGGTAAAGAAGGGGTTTTAATTTTAGCAGCAAATGCTCCGCGCAGTTATACTAAACAAGATGAAAACTGGATTGCGGGAATTGCGGATAAATTAGCTGTTACCCTTGTTAATTCCTATTCCTAGACTCTCGCTAAGAATACTAGTATTGATGCTCTATCTACCTTTACTAGAGTCGCGTCACAAACATTACCAGTCGGAGACTGGTAACGAGATAAACAAGATGATAAAAGTTATGACTTATGCAGATTATTTATTGGCTATTATTGGCTGTAATGTTTGTGGGAATTATTGGCGCTGTAGTTCCGGCCATACCTGGAAGCAGTTTGATTTTAATATCTATTATCATCTGGGGAATGGTCAGTCATTCCTTTGCTGCTATTAAAATTCCCCTGATTGTCACAATCATTGTTTTACTTCTGAGTACGGGAGTTGATTTTCTCGCTGGTTACATAGGAGCAAAACAAGCTGGCGCTAGTAAATGGGGACAAATTGGTGCTTTTGTAGGTTTATTAATGGGATTCTTTGGATTATTACCTGCTTTACCTTTTGGTGGACCATTATTAGGAATTCTATTTGGACCATTATTAGGTGCAATTGTTGGTGAGTTCCTTTACCAAAGACGATTATGGCCTGCGGTAAAAGCTGGTATCGGAATTACGGTGGGAACAGTGGTGGGAAATTTAATTCAAGGTGTCCTAGCTATCAGCGCGGTTATAGTATTTTTACTGACGACTTGGCCGCAGGTATATGGGGGTTCATAATCAAAGTTTTTATATCAATCAAAAATCAAGCTATTGAGGAAAATCAGGTGAGCAGTTGTGCTTTATATACAGCATTTTCCGGCGTTATGAGTTACGTATCTAGCGGGCAAGATGCCCGCACCACAAGAGTTTCATGATTCAATTTTGTAGCTCATCAGTGCGGAAAACGCTGTAGTAAACGCAACCACTAGGCTAAACTAACTGTAAACCAGCTTTTGCTTCTTTGGATATAGCCTCTACTTCGTCATTTACCAAAGTTGCTAGAATAGATTTAGCTTCATCACTACCTAAGCGAATCAAAGCTTGTACAACTCTATAACGCACTTGCCAATCTGGATTAGTGCAGTATGGAACGAGGAGGGGAACTGCTTTTGGATCTCCCAACTCACCGAAAGAACTAATGGCCGCAGTTTGAATTAAGCCATTATCGGAAGCGAGGGCTTGCGTAAGTAATTCCCAGGCTCGTGGATCTCCTAATTCTCCTAATGTAGCAATGATGCTAAACTGGACTAACCATTCTGGTGTTTCCTGGTAAAGTTTTTGTAAATCCTCAAAAGCATCATGTAATTTTAGCGCCCCTAGACAGTCTGCTGCGGCTGCTTGAACATCTGGTTCTGGATCATGAAGTAAACCCCGTAAGATAGTCAAGGATAGTGGTAAATCTTGTGTTCCCAGGGTATCCATTTGACTTACCGCAGAATAACGCACTCGCGCACTACTATCACCAATGGCAATCTGTACCAATTCTAGACCAATTTGCGGTTCTAGTTCCCGAATTTGATTAACTGCCCGCAAGCGATCGCCTAAATTGTCAGAATGCAGTAATTCTTTTATACTATCAGCAGATACACTCATTTAATAGTCCCTTGTCAGTGGTCAGTTGTCAGCGGTTAGTGGTCAGTTGTAAAAGAATGTTTTTCTCTTATTTCCCGACATCTACTCAGCAGCCATCGCACGAATAATGTCACCACGAGTTAGAATACCAATAACCTTCCCTACATTGTCAAGGACTGGAAGACGTTGAACTTTGTGGTCTTGTATTAATTTTGCTGCTTCTCTTAATGGTTTATCAGGAGAAATAGTTACGGGATTTTTACTCATAACTTCCCCTACCGTTTGTCCTAAAGCCTTATGTAAATCTCGTTCATAAGTACCGGGATTTTGTAAATAAATCACACTATCCAAAATCATAATATAAGCGGGTGGAGTTACACCAGTTTCTTGCCACATCAAGTCTGTTTCTGATATAATCCCTACTAATTTACCTGCGTCATCAATTACAGGTAATCCGCTAATTCTTTTTTCTGCGAGAATTTGGATAGCTTCTTTTAAGAGAGTTTGAGGACTAACGAGGATAGGATTATGACTCATTACGTCAGCAACGGTTTTAGACATTTTTTTACTTGCACCTTTTATAAAAGTCTTTTTAACTATTATAGAAAATTATTGGTAACAAATAAATAGTGTTAATAGATTGTTACTTGTCATTTTTAAAATAAACATTGCTGTTGTTAAAAAAGCACTTTCAGTAATGGTATTATACCATAAAAGCCTAAATTTTTAATTAATTGTCACCATTGAATATTTTTCTGGTTTTTGATTAATTCAACTAAAGGCCTTATTTGAGGGTCTAATTAGGAAATGCTATAGTTTACTTAGTTTCCATCCAATTATCTCCTGCATGAATATCAACAACTAAAGGAACAGATAAAGAAACAGCATTTTCCATTACCGACTTAATTTGTAGTTGCAATTCTTCCCATTCTTGGGGAGGAACTTCAAAAACTAATTCATCATGAACTTGTAACAACAACCGCGCTTGATATTTCTTTAACACTTGATTCAATTGTACCATTGCTATTTTGATAATATCCGCACTAGAACCTTGAATTGGTGCATTAGCAGCAGAACGAAGTAACCCAGCATCATATTGACCTAAATTTTTTAATTTCTGCAAATTAATATCTTCCAATTTACTCCCTTTTAACTGAAGCAAACTATTATTAGTAAATTCAAAATAACGTCGTCTACCCAAAATTGTTTCTACATAACCATAAGCAATTGCTTCCTTTTTTACTCGCTCCAAATATGCAAAAACATGAGCATATCTTTGATTAAATCTCTCAATAAATAATTTAGCATCTACTAGATTTATTCCCGTTTCCCTAGCAAATTTTTGTGATCCCATACCATAAATTACCCCAAAATTAATCGTCTTTGCAAACCGTCTTTCATCAGCAGAAATATCTTCTTTCTCAAAAACTAATTTTGCAGTCAACCTATGAATATCTTCATTTTCATGATATGCTTGAATTAATACAGGTTCTTGACTCAAATGCGCTAAAATCCTCAACTCAATTTGAGAATAATCAGCAGCTACCATTAACCAACCTGATTCCGGTAAAAACGCTTTTCTAATTTGTCTACTAAAAGCAGTCCGAATCGGGATATTTTGTAAGTTGGGATGAGAAGAAGATAACCTCCCTGTAGAAGTTGCAGTTTGGTTAAAATCAGTATGTAATCTTTGGCTTTTGGGATGTACTAAAGCTGGTAAAGCATCTACATAGGTAGACTTTAATTTGGCTAAAGTTCGATTTTCAATAATTGCTTTTACAAATCCAGTATGATCAACTTCTTGGAGTTTTTCTAAAGTTCCTGCGTCTGTAGAATAACCAGTTTGAATCTTGCGAGAATATTTGGTACTTAAACCTAACTTTTCAAACAAAATATGACTCAATTGTTTAGGAGAACCTAAATTAAATTTTTCTCCAGCAATTTCAATAGCTGTTATTTCTAACTTGGCTAATTCTGTTTCTAACTGCTGTGAAAGTTCTTGCAAATAATCTGAATTAATGCGAACTCCCGTATATTCAACTTCCGCTAAAACTTCTTCTAACGGTTGTTCTACCTCATTTAAAAGTTTATATAAAGTTGGTGTTTCTGCTAACTTCTCCTGTAATTTTCCTACTAATCTAAAAGTAGAATAAACATCCATTCCGCAATAATCAGCAACCGCAGAAATACTAATATCTGCAATGGTTTTACCTTTAGGAACTAAATCTCCATAACTTTTTGCACTTAATCCCAAATATCGTAAAGATAAATCAGTTAAATTATGACTACTATCTGGATTAATTAAATAACTAGCTAACATAGTATCAAAGACCACCCCAGCTAAATTAATTCCTTGACACCGCAGAATTAAACGATCAAATTTAGCATTTTGTAAAGCCTTAGGATAATCAGCACTTTCTAAAATTGGCCGCAGTTTTGCTAATACTAAATCTCGATTTAAATTATTACCGTTTTTATGACCAATGGGAATATAAGCAAGTTCATTTGATTGCATTCCCCAACAGCAACCAATTCCTACTAAATCTGCATCTCGTGGTTCTAAAGCCGTAGTTTCTGTATCCCAAGCAACCGGGTTTTCTGGATTTTTTAGCGTCTGTAAAAGTTCCACTAAATCTATTAATTTAGCTTCCGTATTAATAATGCGTGGTTGAATTGGTAATTCCGTTTTCTTCATTACTTGTGCTGTATCTTCCGCACTAAAAAACCACAAATCATCATTGGTTTCTGTAATTATTTCTGCTACCTGATTTTTTGCAACCTCTCCACCAAATTTTTCTTGTATCTCATTAATTGTATTTAAAAACCTTTTAAATTCTAATTTCTCTAAAATGGGAATCAGTCGATGATGATCAAAACCTGTTAATTGACAATCTTCTAAATCAATTTCCAAAGGAACATCACAAACTATTTTAGCTAAATAACGAGATTTTTCCGCGTCTTCCTTACCAGTAATTAGTTTTTTCTGAACTGCACCTTTAATTTCATCTAAAGCACCATAAATCTGGTCAAGAGAATTATAGGTATTTAATAATTGTACGGCTGTTTTTTCACCAATTCCCCGGACACCGGGAATATTATCTGATTTATCACCACATAAAGCTTTAAAATCAACAACTTGCGTCGGTAATATTCCTAATTTTTCCTTAACTTCTTCCGCTCTAAATTCAGCAATACTATTTGTAGAACGTTTTAAAGCCTCTGGAGTAAAATTTAAAATTGTAATTTCCTTATCAGCATCAATTAATTGAAACAAATCCCTATCACCAGAAAGAATCTTAACTTGATATCCAGAAGCTGCGGCTTTTTCTGCTAATGTTCCTAATACATCATCTGCTTCATAACCAGGAGCAGTAATAATTGGTAAATTCAAACATTGCAATAACTCATAAAGGTTTTCTAAATCGGGAATAAAGTCTTCTGGTGTTTCTGCGCGTCCAGCTTTGTAAGTATCATCAGCTTCATGACGGAAAGTAGGTAAAGCCAAATCAAAAGCCACCGCTAAGGCTTGGGGTTGTTGGGTGGCCATTACTTCTAACAAACATTTCATAAAACCAAAGCAAACACTGGTAGGAATACCAGATTTTGTGCGAAGTCCCCCATCTCTACCCTTAGCAAAAGCAAAGTAGGAACGAAAAGCTAGTGAGTGTCCATCAATGAGGATGAATGTAGGCTTGTTTATCACTGAAGAATCAAAAATCAACTGTTTAACCAAATTCAGAAAACCATTCTATTCTAATTTTTTTTATGGGTTATGTTAAAGAAACCCACTCACTATTTTTTAATCCAGTGATGCTTTATTTAACCCTCTATGTCCCAGGTAGCACTCCCCCAATCTCTTGAGAAAGACTTACCATTCACCGCCCTTGCACCCATGCAGGACGTAACTAACCTCTGGTTTATGAAGGTCATTTCTCAATATGGCAGCCCTGATTACTTCTTTACCGAGTATTTCCGCGTCAATGATACCTCACGGCTCAACCGTGGCATTTTAGCAGCAATCACCGAAAACGATACTGGTCGCCCCGTTTTTGCCCAAATGATTGGCGAAAGCATCCCCGACCTAGTCAGAACAGCCAAAGAACTCTGTAAATATAATATCGCCGGAGTAGACTTAAACATGGGCTGTCCAGCGCCGAGAATCTATCGCAAAAACGTCGGAGGTGGATTACTGCGAGAACCGGAAAAGGTAGATCGGATTTTAGGAGAACTGCGTGCCGCCGTAAATGATAGACCTTTAACCGTGAAAATGCGTCTAGGTTTTGAAAATACAGATAACTTTTATCAAATTTTAGATATCATCAACCATCATAACATTGATTTGTTGAGTTTGCACGGTCGCACAGTTAAAGATATGTATCATGGGGCAGTGAAGTATGATTTGATTGCGGAAGCAGTGAGACGGGTTCATTGTCCGGTTATGGCTAATGGTAATATCAACTCGGCTAAAACAGCCCTAGAAGTGCTTTCACAAACAGGGGCAGCAGGTGTAATGGTAGGGCGTTGGGCGATTGGGAATCCCTGGCTTTTTCATCAAATTCGTCAGGCTTTAGAAGGAAAAGAGATCACACCAGTTCCCTTAGTAGAAGTACGTAATTATATTGATTGTTTATGGAAAACTCCCACAGCCTCAACTATGCCAGAACGAGCACGGGTAGGCTACCTGAAAATGTTTCTTAACTACATTGCTTTGAGTATTGATACTGAAGGTGATTTTCTGCGGTTGATGCGACGAGCCCAGAATGAGGTAGAATTGTTTAGTATTTGCGATCGCTTTTTGCTTGTAGATGTGACGCAAACCTTAGCCCTAGCACCTGTTTTGAATGTGTAATTACAGCAAATTACCACCAAACAAAGTACAAATATGAATAGTAAAACTCTTATGGGGTGGGCATCTTACCCGCCCATATATAATTAATTTAAACTCTTGTGGGTTGGGCATCTTACCCGCCCATATTTAACTCATTTAAATGAAATGTATTGTACAAGTATCCCTTCCAGAACAGAAGGGATAGGAAACAAAATATGATCAAGTTACGGTAATCATCACGCCTTCACTTTCATATCCCAACCTGTCCACAGCACATATTGCATAATTTCCCGGTGAGACTGTCGCAAAGGTAGTACCAGCAGATAAAATCCGTTGAATTATCCAATTATTGCCATTTTGTAAATATAGAGTCCAAGAACGCACAGCTTGATTATCTCCGGGTTCCCAGTTTAATTTCCCATCAACAAACTTGAGATTTTTCGGCGGCCGTAGCGTTATTGAAGTTTGCCATGACATACTAGGAATTAGAGCAGGACTGGGATAATAGGTTTTAAATTGGTCAGCAATACCCTGGCGATTTTCTTTAATGCCCGTCATACTGAAAAAGATATTACCCAAGGACAGATTAGCCGCTAAATTCCGAGAAATCTGAATTTGCTTGGCAATTTCGCTATTTTTCCACTCCTTACCATCTAATTGTCCCAGATTATTACCAGCATAGACATGACGCTGTTTAATATTAATTTCCGTCCACCATTTTAGCAAAGCTTGATAACTTTGTTTGGTTTGGTCAGTGCGCCAGTAAAGTTGGGGAGCAATATAATCTATCCAACCTTGTTGTAACCATTTCTTAGAATCTGCATAGAGGACACTATAGGCATCTAACCCCACAATTCCCGCAGGTTCTCCAGACCGATAAATCCCAAAGGGACTAATTCCAAATTTAACATGAGGCTTGGCCGCTTTAATTCCCTGAGAAAGTCGCAATACCATTTGATTGACGTTTTCTCGTCGCCAATCTTCTAGATTTAGTTTACCCCCACTGCGTTGATAAGCTGCGTAGGTTTTATTATCGGGAAAAGGCTTACCAGATATGGGATAGGGGTAAAAATAGTCATCTAAATGAATAGCATCTAAATCATAACGACTAACAACATCAATAATGACATTGTATGCTCTATCTTGAACTATTTTTGCACCGGGGTCCATCCATTGTTGACTACCCCATTGATAAACCACCTCCGGGTTAGTAACTGCAATGTGAGGACGAACTGGAGAAACTTGACTATTTGCTCTAGCACGGTAGGGATTAAACCAAGCGTGTAATTCAATATTGCGTTTATGACATTCAGAAATCGCCAACTTCAAAGGGTCATAAAAAGGTGCTGGAGCTTTTCCCTGAGTTCCCGTTATCCAAGCACTCCAAGGTTCTAGCTCAGAAGCATATAAAGCATCACCTTCTGGTCTTACCTGCAAAACTAAAGCATTGAAATTCAACGATTGTAATTGTTTAATAATCGCCACCAACTCCGCTTTCTGCTGTTCTACAGGCAGTCCCGGTTTAGAAGGCCAATCACTATTCCACACCGACGCAACCCAAGCCCCCCGAAACTCTCGATGATGGTTGACCTTGACGGTATTATTTGTAGGTGCAGGTTTCTGTTTATTTAGGGTTGGTGGAATCACAAGATAATCAGAAGGGATTTTTTCCGCTTTTCCCAAATATACTAAAGCCTGATAAACCATCACTGCCACATCTGCACGAGTAGCGTTTGTCTTATAATTTAGTATTTTTCCAGTCGGATAACTTACTACCAAGCCTAGACGAGTCGCCAAAGCTATTTGATTAATTCCATAGTAAGGAATCAAAGACGCATCTTCATAAATTTCTGGAAGTTTACTGACTAAATCCGGGTCAACTTTACCAGCAAGGATTGGACTCAAACCATTGACCATTGCTACTAAAGCATCACCTCTGGCAATGCTTTCATCTAAACCAAAACGCTTATTTGGATAACCAGTCAAAAATCCAGTTTCATAGACTTTTTTAATCGCGTTTATCGCCCAATGAGTTTGGGGAACATCGACAAAAGGCACATATTCCCGTTTAACTGGTTGGGTAAAAACTGAAGCGATAATGGCCGCAAACTCAGCACGAGTCACAGGGTTATCTGGGCGACAAGTTCCATCAGGATAACCGCTGAGAATGCGCCATCTTGCTAAGGCTTCAATAAATGGTCGAGACCAATGACTTTGAATATCGGAGAATGTCATAGGATTAGATACGATATTTATGTAGTTGTGAGCATCTTCTGTTAATTTAGCAATATTTAGGTTTTTGTAACTTAGTACCAACGTAGTCAGATATATAAGTTTTTTCAATATCCCTTTTTCAAAAAAAGCGCATTTATCACCCGATCATCACCTTATTGAGAATATACCCAGTTAATTCTCAAGATTATTGAGAATAAAATCAATAAATTAACGAATTTACTAGGGTATTGACACCTTGACATTTTGTGCTATTATTATAGTATATGATTTGGTTCTTCTTTTGCCAAAAATCAATATTTAGATTTTTGTAACTTAGTCAGATATATAAGTTTTTTCAATATCCCTTTTTCAAAAAAAGCGCGTTTATCACTCGATCATCACCTTATTGAGAATATACCCAGTCAATTCTCAAGATTATTGAGAATAAAATCAATAAATTAACGAATTTACTAGGGTATTGACACCTTGACATTTTGTGCTAATATTATAGTGTAGAATCTCGAGTCTATTTTATCCAAAATTTGGATTTCTTAGTAATATATTTTCCTTATACGGAAATCAGCAGCTATTGATTTTGAGAATTTTTAGGCTCAAACTTTAGATATGTTCCTCCCAATCCTTCTAGAATTATCCTTGTATTAGCAGCCATCATTTTTTGATAAGTTTCTCCATCAGTTCCCGGTTTACCTAGTCCGTCAATATAAAGTGACCTTTGAAAAACTTTCACCTTTGCCTGTGTGGCTATAGGTACAAGTAAATTAGAATTGGTGTTTGTGTCTGCAAAAATTGTTGGTACTTGAGCTTTTTGAATATCTCTAGCCAAAATTTTAACTTTTGTATCTGTCAGTTTTTGTGCATTTTTGACATTTGCTAAATTGATCAGATAGGGGATATTATAACTATTAACATAATAGATCATTGCTGAATTGGTTGTAATTAATTTGAGATTTTTAGCGGGAATACTAGCTAATCTTACTTTAATCCAATTATTAATTTGATCAATTTCTTCAGTTACTTTTTCTGTGTTTTTATTATAAATATTTTTATTTTTTGGTGATAATTTAATTAAACTACTATTAATTATTTCTACCATTTTGATAGTATTATTTGGATTATGCCAGACATGAGGTTCAATAATTTGTTTACGGTTTTTGATAATTTTGAGAGGATTTATAACAGCACGTTGAGCAACAGCAATTTTTAATTTAGAATTTTTAATCACCTTAATGATTTTCATTAAACCTGGTTCAAATTCATAGCCATGATATAGCAACAAATCAGCATTTTTAATGGTTTGAATATCTTCTGGTATGGGTTGATAATTGATAGGATTAATACCAGGAGGAATTAGACAAATAAGATTAATTGTATCTTCAGCAACTTGTTTTGTTAAATCGCAAATTACGCTATTAGTGGCTACTACCAGGGGTAAATTCTGATTAATATTGCTATTTGTGGTATTATATGTGTTATTAATAGTTTTATTTTCACACCCAAATAAACCCACCATTAAACCTAAAATGATAGTTTTTAATAAATGTATAGATAGTCTTTTTTCTAACATAAATTAGTTGTCAGTTGTTAGTTGTCATTACCAATTAATTACCAATTAATTACCAATTACCGATTACCAATTACCAATTACCCATTACCCATTACCAATTACCCATTACCGATTCCTCAATTATTAGAGAATTTTTCTACCAGTCAATACTTCTCGCACTTCTAGCATGGCTGAATAGGTGGGGAGAATGTGTAAAGTTTCATTTGCTGGTGTATGATCTAGAGCAGTAGCGATCGCTTGCTGTAAATTTGACTCTACAATTAGGTTAATGCCACTGTCCAGAGATTCCTGACTATAATACAGACGTAAGGCCATATCATACACCCGATCACCACTCACAATCAAAGTTCCACCCCGGGCCACTAACTTTTCTGTATCTACATCCCAAATCCATGATACATCAGTACCATCAGGAGTCCTATCATTCAACACCAATAAAGTAGTTTTATCGGTACTTTGAGTGACGACACGAATAGTCTCATTTGTACCCACAGGATTTTTTGATAATAAAATCCGTACCCGTTTACCGTCAATAACTAAATCTTCTGCACGACCAAAAGCAGCTTGAAAATTATTAATTCCATCTCTGATAATTATTTCATCAATTCCTAATTCTTTCGCTGCTGTGGCTGCGGCCAAAGTATTGTATTTATTGTACAAACCCACAAGAATTTGTGACCATTCCTGACTGAACAAAACGGGTTGACTTTTACTAAAACCACAACTAGGACAAGTAAAATCTCCCAAATGGGATAAATAAACCCCTTGATAATCTAAAGCATGGCCACATCTGGGACAATAGATAGAATCAACCGCGTGAGGAATAGCTTCCAAATAATTTTCTGGCTCATTTAAACCAAAAAATAAAACCTTTTGTGGTAACTGTTGACCTAAATATGATAAAGTCGGATCATCAGCATTAGGAATAACCACCGTTGTTTCTGGTAAACTAGCAATAACCTTTGTCCACCGCTTACTAATACTATCTACTTCTCCATATCTATCCAGTTGGTCACGGAACAGATTTAAACAGAGAATAATTCGAGGTTTTAGCGGTTTTAAAACCTTGGGAACTATATTTTCATCAACTTCCAAAATTGCATAATCTACATTTAAATTTCCTAGCAGACTAGCATTGTCTATTAAAGCCGTCGCTAACCCATTTTCCAGATTTGCACCTGTAGAATTATGAGCAACCCGAAAACCCTTTCGTTCTAAAATAGTGCATAATAGTAAAGCGGTAGTCGTCTTCCCATTTGTTCCCGCAATGAGAATTACCCCATTCTTAACTTGCTGACTCAATAACTCCAAAATCCGGGGTTCTATCCGTCGTCCAATAGAACCTGGTAAGACACTAGCAGCACCAAGACGCAGTGACCTCACCAAAAAAGTCACACTTTTTGCCATTGATACCGCAAAACCTAAGCGGAGTCTATCTATAACTTTTATTTTTTTACCCACAGTCATGATTTATTAATAACCTGTAATTGCCAGAAGAATTTTTGTTCGAGCAAGTTTAACTAATTAAAGAAGATAGCATCATTCATGAGTACAGTCTAACTGACAAATAATTTTTTCTTGGAAAATACCATGTAAAGGTTATCTTAAAAAATAGTGCGTGTGATTATTATCCTAACCAGTTAACATCAGGTCAGCACAAACTCAGGAAAAATAGTAGCAAAAACAAGGTTTCTATTAATGAATAGCATAAAGTGGCTTTTTTCACAAACTCAAATAATTACTAACGGTTTGCGGTTAGTGTCTAAATGCTTATTGCTTGGCTGCTTGTTATTCGTAATTAGTATGCAGCCAGCATTAGCAGGTATCAAAGATGATCGATATGATGGCAATATTTTTGTAATATATGCTGGTAATGGTTCTCTAGTTCCTGCCAAAGAAACACTAGCTCAGACATTAGCAGAACACAAACCAGCCATATTGACATTTTACACTGATGATAGTAGTGATTGCAAAAAATATGCCCCGGTTGTTTCCGAGATGCAAGCATTCTATGGACGCGCTACAGAAATCATTCCTATCAGCGTTGATACAATAGCTGACAAGACCTATCAACCCACAGAGCCAGGATATTACTATGGAGGAAGTGTTCCTCAAGTGGTAGTATTTAACCAATCTGGTCAGGTAATTTTGAATAAAAAAGGCCAAGTACCTTTTGAGGAAATAGATGACAAATTGAGAGAAATATTTGACTTATTACCCCGTACTGAGTCAGTTGAGTTAAAACGACGTTCACCTAAAGAATTTAGTAGTCAGTTAGAAGATCAATAGAATAGCACAAGTCAGGAGTTCTAACTCCTTTCCTTTCCCTCGCTTCCCCTCGTTCCCAGTCTCAGACTGGGAATGCTATCACAGAGGCTCTGCCTCTACTATTATCGAAAGCAGAACCTTCTGAATTCATTCCCATAAAGAACATGGAAACGAGAAATGAGAAATAGACCTTGAGAGATTTTAGCCCAGATTTTCTCTACACCACAGCCCCTACCCTCTCCAACAAACCCTGAAATAAGCGCAAACCATCGCTATTACCTAACGCTTTATCTGCTGCTCGTTCTGGATGTGGCATCATGCCCAAAACATTACCTTGAAGATTACAAATCCCCGCAATGTCATTAAGTGAACCATTGGGATTTTCTTGATAACGAAATAAAACTTGTCCATTAGCTTCGATTTCTGCTAAAGTAGATTCGTCACTGTAGAATCGCCCTTCTCCGTGAGCAATAGGTAAAGTGATAACTTCACCTTCAGTATAACCATAAGTCCAGGGTAAATTATTGCGCTCAACTTTCAACGAAGAGCGATCGCAAATAAAGTGCAGATCTTGATTTCTCGCCAATGCCCCAGGTAATAAGCCAGCCTCAGTTAATACCTGAAATCCGTTACAAATACCGATGACAAATTTACCTTTTAGTGCATGATCAATCACCTGCTGCATTACAGGAGAAAAGCGAGCAATCGCACCACAACGTAAATAATCCCCGTAACTAAAGCCACCAGGGATAATCACTACATCTATATCACTAATATCCGTCTCTTGATGCCAAATCATGCGCGTTGCTTGTCCTAGCAAGTCTCTAGTAACATAGGCAACATCACGATCACAATTAGACCCTGGAAAAACTAAAATACCGAATTTCATTGTTTGTCAGTTGTCAGTTGTTGGTGGTCAGTTGTTGGTGGTCAGTTGTTGGTGGTCAGTTGTTGGTTGTCAGTTGTCAGTTGTTGGGTAGGTAAAAGGCAAAAGATGAAAAGATGATAATTTTCCTAATCACCAATCACCAATCACCAATCACCAATTACCAATTACCAGATTCAAAATACTCCAGTTTGTGATTCTACCTCAATCAAATCAAAGCGATAATTTTCAATTACCGGATTTGATAACATTTGGTCACAGATTCGATTTAAGTCTCGACGGGCTTTCATTTCATCAGGTGCGACAATAGTTAACTCAATGTACTTACCAATCCTTACCTGTTCCACATTTTCGTATCCCATTTGTTTGAGGCCAGATTGTACAGCCACACCAGCAGGATCTAAAACTGAAGTCCGAAGGGTCACGAAAATTTTAGCTAAATATTTGATTTGCACAGGCTTTTTGCTGAATGCTGCGATCGCTATACTATAACTTTTATGCTCCAACTGAGTGAAAATATAATTAGGACTTAGCAATGTAGGGGTAGTTCATGAATTACCCCTACAATAGATACAAATTTAACAAACATTTATGAGAGCGATACATACCCGTAGTCAAGAACGGATTTTAAACCTGTTACAAAATATTAAACAAGGCATTTCTGCTCAGGATATTTACGTAGAGCTACGTAATCTTAAACAAAGCATGGGTTTAGCAACAGTTTACCGTTCCTTGGATGCTCTCAAACTAGAAGGCTTAGTCCAGGTGCGAACTTTGGCCAATGGGGAAGCCCTGTATAGCTTGGTACAACAAGACAAACATCATTTAACCTGCCTACAATGCGGTATTTCCATACCCATTCATCAATGTCCCGTTCATGAACTGGAAAACCAATTACAAACCAAGCATGAATTTAAAGTTTTTTATCACACCCTAGAGTTTTTTGGACTGTGTAAAAAATGTCAATCTAAGGCTTGAAGTTCAATTTTTGGGAAATAAAGGTTGGGAATCACCATTAGAATCAGAGACAATAGCACGAATACCTTCCAAAGTGGCCGGAATAGTGCGAGGGTCCATAAACATCACCTTGCTACTATCGCTTTTACCAATAGTAGTCCCCATATCAAGATAGCCCAAAGCAAACAGAACTTCTAGAGCTTTCTCTGCATCAGGGTTAGCTTTGATTCTTTGGGCGATAATTTCCGCTGATTCAGCGATAGCTTGCGCCTTTAAAACCTGTTGTTGGCGTTCTGCTTGCGCCCTGAGAATGATTGATTTTTGTTCGGCTTCTGCCCGCATAATTACTGATTTTTGTTGAGCTTCAGCGTCCAAAATTTGAGCATCTGCCTTACCTCTAGCACTATTCACAGCGGATTCTCTATCACCTTCAGAAGTTAAAATAGATGCCCGTTTCCGTCTTTCCGCTGACATTTGCAATTCCATTGCTTCCCGTACAGCCTGAGAAGGAATAATATCTCTCAATTCCACCCGCGTTACCTTCACACCCCAAGGATCAGTAGAAACGTCTAAGTCCTGTAACAACAATTCATTAATTTGAGTACGGGCGGTAAATGTTTGATCTAACTCTAATTGTCCCATTTCTGAACGAATTTGAGTTAATACCAGATTCACCATAGCCGACTGGAGATCCTCCACTTTATAGCGGGCTTTTTCCATATCCACAATTCGCCAGTAAACCACAGCATCCACCTCAATACCTACATTATCACGGGTGATACACTTTTGGGGCGGAATGTCTAAAACCTTTTCCCGAATGGTTTCTTGATAGATAACTTGATCAACAAACGGCAGGACAAAATTTAGCCCCGGTTGCATTTTCTTGTTAAAACTACCCAATCTTTCCACCAAAGCTTCATTTCCCTGATTAACAACACGCACAGATCCAGCAACAGCAGAACCACCAAGTGCTAAAAAGAGTAGTAAAAACCAATTTTCCATAATAGACATCTCCTCCTTTGTAGATACTGGCCAATACCAACTAATAACTAACTCAAAAAATTATCAGGCATCACAATTAAAGTTGTTCCCTCCCTTCTCACTACATAAACTGTTTGTTGAGATGGTAAGGTAATTTTGTGATCATCACATTTTGCTCGCCAAGAGTTACCTTCGTATAGTACCCTACCGACCTGCCCTGGTAAAATTTCTGTTAAAGTTTCCCCGATAGCAGCATCTTGAATTAGGGATTTCCTGCGTCGTGGTTGTAAAAATCGTCGGGAAAGGATGGTCAAGGTTGTGGACAATAACAGCCAAGCTGCAACTTGTATCCACAAATTACCTATACCCAGATAAGATAAAAGTCCCACCATTAAGGCACTAGTTCCCATCATGAAGCAAACAAAAGCCGATGGTAAGAAAAGTTCCGTTAAACACAGAACCGACCCCCCTAACAGCCAAATTAAACTAGAACTTGGCATAACGCTTTTCCCTAACAATGAATTGACACATACCAATATTAAGGCTGAACATAATCATGAAATCCATTAATTCATCCATCCTTGGCTACGTTTATCTGCGGTCAAATATTCTTATGATCTTTTTCCATGCAGTGTCATCCTAAGGTGATATTTAGATACAACGATACAATTAATATTTACAGAAAAAACCTATCCTGATTTTAATTATGTTTTCTAGTCAACGGGTGATTAATTGCCCAAATTCAGAATGTGACCAGCCTTTGAACGTAGTGGGGGATACTATTTGCCATCACTGTCAAACGCCCCTAATTTACCACTATCTCTGGGCTACTGGCAACCAAGCCGCAGAAATTCCCCCAGGAACAAAGGTAGCAGACAGATATGAGGTAATCAAGCCGCAAATTTGGCTAGATACCCAACCGGGAATATTAGCAAATATACCCGCAGAATTGCCAAATCTAGTTATTCCTTATTTGCGCTTGTATTCAAAACGGTTACATATTCCCCAAGCTTATGGGTTTACTTCTTTAGCAGAAATAGATGATGATATTTTACTACTAGAAAATGCCCCCATAGATGAAACAGGCTGTATTTACCCGACTATTAGCGATTCCTGGGGACAAGCATCTCCTGTGAGGCAAGTTTACTGGTTATGGCAAATTCTCCAATTATGGACTCCTTTATCAGAATTGGGAGTTAATCAAAGTTTGCTCTTAGCAGATAATTTATGTGTACAAGGTTGGTGTATTCGGTTATTAGAACTGCATCAAAATACGGAAAAACTAACTTTAAAAGATTTAGGTAATTTTTGGCGCAATTGGGTGACAGCAGGAAAAACCAGAATTGCTGAAAAATTAGTAAGCATAGTTGAGTTAATGTGTCAACCTGAAAATGATTTAGAGGTTATTCATACTCAACTCAATGAGTTATTACTGACAAAAGCCGCAGAATTACCTTTGTATTTAACTATAACCGGGGCAACGGATACAGGTCTTGTCATTAAACATAATGAAGATGCTTGTTATCCTAGTCATCCGAGAGACATAGAAAACCACGTACAACCACGACTAGCAATTATTTGTGATGGTATTGGCGGCCATGAAGGCGGTGAAGTGGCAAGCAAATTGGCTTTAGAGTCTCTCAAGTTGCAAATGCGGGCTTTATTGCTAGAAATAGGAGAACAGACAGAACTATTAACACCAGATTTATTGTCTCAACAAATAGAATCTTGTTTGCGAGTTGTTAATAATGTTCTATGGTCACGCAATGATGAGCAAAAACGTCAGGGTAAAGAACGCATGGCTACAACTTTATTGATGTCATTACAGATACCTCAAAGAGTTGTAACATCTTCAGGTGTTGAGTTAGAAAATGCCCATGAACTTTATTTAGCGCATATTGGTGATAGTCGTGCTTATTGGATAACCCAGAATTATTGTCAACTCCTGACTGTAGATGATGATCTGGTGAAACGGGAAGTTGTTAAAGGGTTAAGTTTATACCGTCAAGCATTGCAAATACCTGAAGCTAAAGCCCTCACTCAAGCACTAGGCACAAAAGAAGCCGAATTTCTCAACTTTTCGATTCAACGATTTATCATTGAAGAAGACGGGATTTTATTGCTTTGTTCTGATGGTTTAAGTGATAGCAATTTGGTAGAACAATCTTGGCAAGATTACGCAATTCCCGTACTTACAGGTGATTTAGATATAGAAGATGCTACCCAGGAATTAATTAAACTGGCTAATGACAAGAATGGACAAGATAATATATCTGTAGTTTTAACTCTCTGTCGTGTTACCAAACCATCCTCAATAGCAATTATACCAGCACCACCGGCGGAAATTATCCCCCCTCAACCTTTAGCTGTTGCAGACCCAGAAGCATTAATGACAATTCCACCCATAGAAATAGATTTAACAGCCAGTTCTCAAGCTCTCCTGAATTTAAATCTGACCCAAACAACCAGCATGAGGATAAAACCATCTAGGGTGGCTGTCGGTTTGTTAATTTTATTTTTGGGAACTTCTACCCTCGGTTTAGGTTTATTTGCTTGGTGGCAATTATTTCCTCAATCTTTCTCCCAACTCTGCCGACAACTTCCCCAAAATGTGCGAGAATTTTGTCCAGGACGAGAAGAATAAGACAATGTATTGTAAAATTGGAATTACCCTCAAATCATGCTGGACTTTGATTTAAAAATAGCTGTAGAGATGGTTTTGGGAAAGCAAAAATTAGATAAATAATCGGATATTATGAAAGTAGGCGATCACGTGCGTGTTAAAGAATCAGTGGTAGTTTATCATCATCCTGAACATCGGGGTAATGGTTTTGACATCAAAGGTACAGAAGGAGAAGTAGTGGCTATTGTTACCCAATGGCAGGGTAGACCCGTTAGTGCTAACTTTCCTTTTTTAGTTAAGTTTGGCAAAAAATTTAAAGCTCATTTACGCGATTTTGAACTAGAAAGCATCTAGAATAAAAATCAAAAGCATATAAGTGGAGGGAATGCGTCCATAAATCCCCTAAATCAGGAATTATTGAGTCTTGCTTTAGGTAATACCACATTCCCAACAATGTAAATTAATATTGCTACCTGCAACTACAACCGCAGCAGCACAGTTTTTTACTGGTGTTAATTCCCTTAAAACCCAATTTCCTGATACAAGTAATTGACTTGGTTGATTTGGTATCAAATATATTTCGATGTCTTCTAACTGTACTAAACCATCTCCTGTCGCTTTTAGATAAGCCTCTTTACAAGTCCAGTAACGAAAAAATATTTGTTGCTGTTCTTCTGGGGAAACTAGTCGTAAATGTGCATATTCTCTAGGAGAAAAAAACCGTTTCGCTAGACTTTCTACATCGGGCATAGTGCGAATATATTCTAAATCTACACCAATTTGATGTTGATAACTTACCCCACACAAAGCCAAATCTTGAGAATGAGATAAATTAAATAATAATCCCTGGTCAGCAAATTTAGCCGCTAAGAAAGGCTTACCGCGAGGCTGATATTCAAATTCTACTTGTTTGGAATCAATACCCAAATATTGCCCTAAAATGGCGCGGAGAGTGCCACGTCCAGCAATAAATCTTTGTCGATGTTCAGGAAAATAAAACCTGTCAGCGCGAGCAATTTCATCACTAGATAAAGTTGCCCAAAAAGCTTGTAATTGTGATTGTGATGGATTTAAATTAATGCGCCAAATATGCACATCATTTAATGACAAATTTAAGTTTTTAGGTGCAGGTAGCCAGTTATAATTAAACACACTTGTTAATAATTAAACTTTACTTTTTTCCAGAGAAACCTGTTCAACTTTTTGGTGACGTTTTATTTCTATCCACTGTAAAACGCGATTCCACGCCCACCACTGATCAGGATCTTGGTATTGATTTTGACATCTTCTACTACTTACATAACCAACATGTCCACCGTAGCGAGTCAGTAATAAATCTATATCGGAATTTTTCCTAGCAGCGGTTTCTAAATCAGGAATAATAGCAGGATCAAATAAGGGGTCATCAGCAGCATATAGAATTAAAGTTGGTTTAGATAGTTTAGGTAACAATTCTAACCCACTGCTGGCTTGATAATAATCAGCGACAGTAGCAAAACCCAAACGTTCAATCACCAGTTCTTCATCAAATCCCCAAATACTATTAGCCCTTTCAATAGCTTCTGGATTAATAGATTCAGGGTAAGTAGCATGGATTTTCCTAGCTAGTTTTTTTAATTCCTTAGCAATGCGAGATTCAATATATTTACCGAATGGGTGCGTAACTAAATAAGTTAGTGATCGCCAGGAATCTAAACTCGGACAAATCACCGCCCCACCAGCAAGATCAATATCTTTGGGTGCTAAATCTGCTGCGGCTTTCACTCCCCACAAAGCCAATTGTCCGCCCAAAGAATAGCCTATAAACCAAAATTGCGGAGGACAACCCATTTTCGCAGACGTTTCCGCAATTCTGACAAAATCTTCACCTTCATACAAACCGTCAGAAGTCAACGTTGGCGATAATTCTGCGGTTTTACCATGGGCTCGCCAGTCAAATAATACCACAGCATAGCCTTGGGCAAAAGCCTTACGTCCCAAAATTTGCAAAAACCATTGTTGGTCTAATTCTCCAGTAATACCATAAGTACCAATGATTGTACTATGGGCATTTGGGGGAACAGCAACTTTACCAAAAATTGGTACACCTTGCCCACCAGTGAAGATGACTTCGTGATACTCTGGTTCTGGATGAGTAGTTTTACTCTCCCAATCACGACTAGCCCATAAAGCTGTATAAGTTGTCATGGTTACGCCACTTTGCAAAAAATATGGCGGTGAATATTCGTATTTATACATAAGAATGGGACAATGATTTTGATTGTAATATTTATATTAGATTTAACATATTTTTTATAATTAAGATGATAGTCTTTTTATATATCAAGGAAAACACAAGTTTACGGTTTGCTTGATAATCTCAAAAATCCCTCAACTTGCTCCTAGAATTAGCATAGCGAACTTTTAGGAGTCGGGGAGAGTCAATTACCCTTAAATAAAGTAGTTATAATTTTTAAGAATGCCGAGGATTCTTGTCATAGATGATGACCTAGCGATTTCAGAACTTGTTGCCGTCAACTTGGAAATGGCTGGCTATGATGTTAGTCAAGCTGAAGATGGTATCAAAGGTCAAGCCCTGGCTCTCCAGCTACAACCCGATTTGATTATGCTTGATCTCATGTTGCCCAAAGTAGATGGGTTTACAATTTGTCAACGCTTACGTCGGGATGATCGGACCGCGGAGATTCCAGTATTAATGCTGACTGCTTTAAGCCAAACTCAAAATAAAGTAGAAGGGTTTAATGCTGGTGCGGATGACTACCTTACTAAACCATTTGAGGTAGAAGAATTATTAGCAAGAATACGGGCTTTGTTGCGACGCACTGACAGGATTCCCCAAGCGGCAAAACATAGTGAAATCCTTAATTATGGACCTATTACCCTCGTTCCTGAAAGATTTGAGGCTATCTGGTTCAACGCAACGGTGAAATTGACTCATTTAGAATTTGAGTTACTCCACTGTTTGCTACAACGTCATGGACAAACCGTTTCCCCTAGCGAAATTCTTAGAGAAGTTTGGGGTTATGACCCTAATGATGATATTGAGACTATTCGGGTGCATATTCGTCACTTGAGGACTAAACTTGAACCCGAACCTCGTCATCCTCGCTACATTAAAACTGTCTATGGGGCTGGATATTGTCTAGAATTACCTAGTGTATCTTCTAGTAATGAAGAAGTTACCGCTACAATTTCTGAATAAAATCTAGTTAAATATCCTTAGTCCTTGTTCACTCATAGACAACTTTTTCAGCAAACCATAATTATCAAAAACTATGATATAATAAGTAGTTCTCTAAAACAGTGCTGGGTGAAGAACGTAGAGACAAAACTCAGCACACCTACACACTCAGCACTAAAGAACTCTAGTTTATGGCATTGCCAATTGTTGCAATTATCGGTCGCCCCAATGTGGGCAAATCTACCCTTGTGAATCGTCTTGCCGGAGATCAATCGGCAATAGTCCATGATGAACCAGGTGTAACACGCGATCGCACTTACCGTCCAGCTTTTTGGAATGATCGAGAATTTGTCGTAGTGGACACAGGTGGCTTAGTTTTTAACGATGACACTGAATTTCTACCTTTGATTCGCCAACAGGCTTTAACGGCTCTTGCAGAAGCCTGTGCTGCTATTTTTGTGGTGGATGGGCAAGCTGGTCTGATGCCCGCAGATGAAGAAATTTCTGAATGGTTACGTCAACAACCAGTCCCGGTGTTGTTGGCTGTAAATAAATGTGAATCTCCCGACCAAGGATTGATTCAAGCTGCTGAATTTTGGGAATTGGGACTGGGTGAACCTTTCCCCATTTCTGCTATTCATGGTAGTGGTACGGGGGAAATTTTAGATGAGTTAATCAATCACATTCCCCATACAACGGAAATAGAGGAAAACCCAGAAATTAAAGTTGCTATTATTGGGAGGCCAAATGTCGGAAAATCCAGTCTACTAAATGCTTTTGTCGGTGAAAATAGAGCTATTGTCAGTCCTATTTCTGGAACAACTAGAGATACAATTGATACGATAGTTGAACGAGGTGGACAAACCTACAGATTAATTGATACCGCTGGTATTCGCAAAAAGAAACATATAGAATACGGTACGGAATTTTTCAGTATTAACCGCGCTTTTAAAGCTATTCGTCGTTCTGATGTGGTTTTATTAGTGATTGATGCCGTAGATGGTGTGACTGAACAAGATCAAAAATTAGCTGGACGGATTTTAGAAGAAGGTCGGGCTTGTGTTATTGTTGTTAACAAGTGGGATGCTGTTGCCAAGGATTCTTATACCATCTATGATCATGAAAAAGAATTAGAATCACGCTTACATTTTACTGAATGGGCAGATACTATTTTTGTGAGTGCTGTTACGGGATTAAGAGTAGAAAAGATTTTAGAATTGGTTAATCAAGCTGCTGAATCCCATAAACGCCGTGTGAGTACATCAGTAATTAATGAAGTGCTAGAAGATGCTATTAGTTGGCATTCTCCACCGACTTCACGGGGCGGTCGTCAGGGTAAGATCTACTATGGCACTCAGGTGAGTAGTCAACCTCCTTCTATTGCTCTGTTTGTTAATGATAATACCCGTTTTAATGACAATTATCGCCGCTACATTGAACGCCAATTCCGTAAACAGTTAGGCTTTCAAGGGACACCCATTCGCCTATTTTGGCGGAGTAAGAAAGTTCGAGAAATGGAAATTGGTGGTCCGAATCGTGCTACTCGTGTAAAATAAAGAACTATTGTCAGTTGGTCATCTTCCTGGACTTGAGGCCGTTGACAACTGACAACTGACCAATGACAAAAATATGGATTTATTGCGATCGCTTCCCCTCGGACTTTACTTAGAAGAACCACAAACTTGGTTACACAAACTAGATCCGCGAGTTAAGTTAATTTGGTTATTAAGCTTTCTCAGTAGCTATATTGTCGCTAATAATTATTGGCGACTATTGTTAGTATTACTACTAATTACTTTTACGGTATTTGCCAGAATTCCTCTGCGAGTATGGCGACAACAAATGGGCTGGTTATTGATACTATCATTTATGGTATTAGTTATTGGCTCAATTAGTCCTGATGGATTAGGAGTAAGTTATCAGTCCCGTTTACCCACAAGTGAACAAATTCTCACTCAACCAATAACTGATAAAAAAACCCAAATTACTCCAAAAATAGCAGATAGTAAAAAACAATATAGCTATGTACTATTTCAGAAAGGATTTGTGAAAGTAAATCGCCGTTCTTGGGATTTGGCAATTAGCTTGAGTACAATAGTTTTTACATTAATCTACAGCACTAATTTATATTTACTCACAACCGCACCAGAAGAAATTACTTCAGGTATGGAAAGTTTAATGCAACCCCTAAGCAGGTTCAATATTCCCATTACGGAACTGACGCTGACTTTAACTTTATCCTTGCGATTTATTCCCCTAGTTTTAGAAGAAATTCAAAATCTGGTGCGTTCGGTAATGACTAGAGCAATTAATTGGAAAAAGCTAGGATTAAAAGGAGGGGCAAAAGTTTGGTTAATTGTGACTGAAAGATTATTAGAAAATCTACTTTTGCGGTCTGAACAAATGGCAAATGCGATGATAGTCAGGGGTTTTACCAGTCCTAATGAACATCAAGTTAAATGGCTTGAGTTAAAATTAAAAATAGGTGATTGGTTAGCGATCGCCACTTTAATGATATTTTGGGTAATTAGGATTGCTTTTGGTGCTGATAGCACAGCTTAAAAGTTACAGCACTTCCCGGTGTTAGGAGGTACATATCTAGCGGGCAAGATGCCCGCACCACAAGAGTTTCATGATTCAATTTTGTACCTCATCAGTGCGGAAAACTCTGTAGTTATGCTAGTAACCGCACCATTATCCTCAGTTCCGGTAGAAGTTTATATTCCTTGACATTTAACCACAGTAATTTCCGCTAGACGGTGGACATCTTCAGTATAATTTAAACATATCTTTAAATAACTATCTGGTAAATAGGGCATTCGTTCAGCCCACTCAATTGCCACAATTCCTGGTGTTACTTCTATACCTTCCCAGTAACTTTCTAAATTCAGGCCTGTAACCTCTGGAGATTCCAAGCGGTATAAATCCAAGTGATAAAGAGGAAAACGTCCCTCTGTGTACTCATTAATGAGAGTAAAAGTAGGACTGACAATAGATTCAATTATCCCCAGCCCCTTGCCAATACCTTGCACTAAAGTAGTTTTACCGGCACCCAAATCACCTTCTAGTAAAATCACACTACCAGCATTCAAAGTTTCCCCAAGGGTAATACCTAATTGCTGTGTTGCTTCCATATCAGGAAGGAAAATTTTAGTCATTAGTCATTAATCCTTAGGAAACATCTACTTCCCGTGATGGGCTCCACTGTACCACTTTAATAAAACCTTGGCTAGTTTTTGTGGGTCATGGCGAACAGCACCACTTTCATCTTCAAATATAATATTAGCAGGAACTAATCGCCGTCCTGATTGAATCACAGCTTCCCTGTCTAAAAATACAGGATGGGCATTTTGTTGAGCATAACGGATTAGTGCTTGGGCTGAGGGTGTTTTTTTATGAACTAATACAGCATCAAATAACCTGCGGTTACCACAGGCATTATCTATGGCTTGAATATGTTCAGAAACGCTATATCCATCAGTTTCTCCTGGTTGGGTCATAATATTGCAAATGTAAATGCGGGGTGCATTGGTAGCAGCAATCGCATCAGCAATTTCTTGAACCAATAAATTAGGAATTAAACTAGTGTAAAGACTTCCTGGACCAATAATAATGTAATCAGCTTCTTTAATTGCTTTAATTGCGGCGGGTAATGCCGGAGGATTTTCAGGAATACAGCCAATTTTCACAATTTTTCCTGCAGCTTTGGGAATATTAGACTCACCCTCAATGCGGCGGCCATCTGTCAATTCTGCCCAGAGACGGACATCGCTAAGGGTAGCAGGTAAAACTTGTCCTCTTACTGCTAATACCTTAGAACTAGCAGCGATCGCTTGTTCCAAATCCCCAGTAATATCAGTCATGGCTGTTAAAAACAAATTACCAAAACTGTGGCCTGTTAACCCATCTCCAGCCCGAAAGCGATATTGAAATAATTCTGTCAGTAATTTTTCCTCATCTGCTAATGCTGCTAAACAATTGCGGATATCTCCAGGTGGTAAAACGCCAAACTCTTCGCGCAATCTACCAGAAGAACCGCCATCATCTGCTACGGTAACAATAGCGGTAATATTAGCACTGTAAGTTTTTAAACCTCTGAGTAAAGTTGAAAGTCCAGTTCCACCACCAACAACAACGATTTTCGGACCTCGATATAAGCGACGATGGGCCAAGAGGACATCTATCAATTCCTCTTCATTAACTCCAGGTCTGAGAACTTCTGTGATTGAACCAACAGTGCGGGATTGTCCCCACAACACCAAGAGGACACCACATATCAGAAGTAATGGACCGCTGATGTAGTTAGGTAAAATGTCCGCTAGGAATCCTAAAAGACCTTTCAGTAATTCTAGTATCCAAAAAATGGGGGTTAACTTTACCCAAATAGCTAACCCCAAACTTGCCAACACCACACCCCCAACACTGATAAGTAACCAGCGTTTTACCGATAATCCAGGGGACAACCATTTGAACCATTGGTGAACCCGATAGGAGGTGCGACTGTGGGACTGTAATTGTAGCGAATTAATAGCTTGCTTCAAAAAACCGATGAACATACCTAATAAGGAAAGTTTGTACAAACAATAACAGAAACTTTACATCACCTGCTTTCAGGACTCAGGGAAAACCAGAAGATTTATTCAATTATATTTTGGAGAAGATAGGGTATCAGAAGAAAGGAGGACAAAAAAGGACAAAAAGAAAAATTACCCAATCATCAATTTTGTAACCAGTACCAATATAGAGAATTTTATGAAAAAGCGAATTTTAGGAATAGACCCAGGACTGGCAATTGTCGGATTTGGGGCAATTAATTGGCAACAAAGCCTAACTAAAGGACAAGAGACAACGGTACAGATGGTTGATTTTGGCGTAATTCGCACCAGTGCTGATATGGAAATGAGTCAACGACTATGTATTTTATTTGAGGATTTACACACCTTAATGGAGGAGTTACAACCGGATTTAGTGGCAATTGAAAAATTATTTTTCTATCGGATGGCAAATACGATTATTGTAGCACAGGCTAGAGGTGTACTGATGTTGGTTTTAGGACAGCGTCAACTTCCTTATGTAGAATTTGCACCCCCCCAAATCAAGCAAGCTTTAACGAATTATGGTAAGGCAGATAAGGCGGAAGTGCAAGAGGCTGTAATGCGGGAGTTAGATTTAGATGAAATTCCTCGTCCAGATGATGCTGCAGATGCTTTAGCTGTAGCTTTAACGGCTTCGTTTCAATTGTGAGATATAAAGCAATCACTCAACCAATAATGACCAGCAGTATCCTTGCCTACTTACCACTAGTTCTGACAAGAAAATCCTAGACAAAACAATCTTAATTATGTCCGCAATTTCTTATATTCTCTACCTCTTCCAGTTAGGGAAGATATGCACCTATAACAATAATCATCAATAAATCCCTTTTTCTCCAGACATAAATATAGGAATTATGTCCTAACTCTTAAATCAAAGCACTTGATTTTCTCAAATTAGTTAGTAAAAATGTAAATAAGTCTAACATCTTGTAGGCTCTCTTGGTGACAACTTAACCTTATCCAATGTCCAAAGTCCGCTAACACGGACTTTTTATTTATCTTGATATTCTCTACATTTTCTGCTCGGTTTTTAACTTTTCAATCTGTTGAGTAAAATATGCTTCTTGGTATTTAAGTTGTTTGGCCATTGCTAATCCTTTCTCAAATGCTGTTAATGCTTGGGCATATTCTTGACGTTCTAAATATAAATTTCCAATTTCGTCATAAGCTAACATTAAACCATAAAAATTGTTAGCTAATGTTTGTGTTTCTATGAGAATTTTACCAGTTTGTAAAGCCGCATCTATTTGTTTTTCTGAACGGTAGAAAGCAATTAATTTTTCTAGTGCTTCTCCTGCTCTAGCGTACTGCTCTAATTGCCATGCAGTAGTATAAGCTTCTTGATAATTATCAAAAGCCTGTTGTTTTAAGTTAGTATTTTCCTTAGCTAGAGATTCATAATTTGTAGCTATGGCTAATTTTAAAGCGGGAATTTGATTTAGATTTTGTTGGTTAGTGTAAATTTGGACTAATTGATTTAATATATCTATTGCTGCTTGGGGTTGTTTAGCTTGGGAATAAATATAAGTTAACTGTTCTAAATATTCTAATTCATTGTTTTTATCACCCTGATTAATCGCCAAATTTAACAGTTTTTGGTAAGTATTAGCAGCTTGAGAATAATCAAACCAACTTAAATGTAATTCTCCAATATTCTTTAAAGTTTCTATTTCCATAGATACATCTTTTTGTGCTTTTACTAAAATCAAAATCTGTTCATAAACCAATACTCCCAATTTAGGAATACGGATTTTTTGATACGCAGTTCCAAGGGATTTCCATAACTGTAAATCAGTATTTTTTTGTTTTTCCATCTCGCTTTGAATTACTTGTAATCGTTTGCTAATATATCGCACCTCTTCCCGTTCATTTTGATTCCAAGCAATTTCTCCCACTCTTGATAAAGCTTCCACCTCAGACAATGTGCCTAAAAAGCGTCTTAACCTTAATTCACGATTCCAAATCTCAAAGGCCTTCTTTTTATCTTCTCTTTGCATTGTCATCTGTGCTTCTTGATTTAATCCATCTAAGTCTGTTCTTAATTTTTGTAATTCTGTTGCTGTTAATTCCCGTTTATTTGGCAAATTTGGCAATATTGGATCATTTATAGTTATTTCTAGAGGATTGGGAGGAAACTTATCCAAATCTTCAATTTTTTTTTCTGCGGCCAGAGTGGTAAAAATACATAAATGCCAGACAATAATGGTAGTAATGATGAAAATGAAACGCTGTAGCATAGTGGATTTACTTTCCTTGTATTAATTTAAATGCAGAATTATCAATACTTATGGTGAGAGCAACTATCATGAAATGAACTAATGGTTACAAGCAAACATCAACTGTTACAAGTATTCTTTCCCTAATTCCTAACTCCTTATTGCGTAATATGAACAAGATAATTCCGGCCATTAGTGTCAAAAACTTTAGTTTTTACCATAACAATCGGAAAATCCTACAAAATATCTCCATGGATATTCCCCAAAATAAGATTATTGCTATTATGGGGCCTAGTGGTTGTGGAAAGTCCATCTTTTTAAAATCTCTTAACCGTATGAGTGATTTAGAGGGAAATGTCCAAACTGAAGGAAAAATAGAATTTTTTGGGCAAAATATTTACGAACGACGGATTAACCTCAATCGTCTCCGTCGTCAAATTAGTACAATTTATTCCACACCTAATCTTTTTCCCATGAGCATCTATGATAACGTTGCTTACGGCATAAAATTAATTGGTTGGCGGCCAAAACCAGAATTAGATGAAATTGTTGAATTAGCCCTTAAAGCTGCGGATATTTGGGAAGAAGTCAAAAATAAGCTCTATAAACCCGCTTTAGAACTATCTTATGGACAACAACAACGACTATGTATTGCTCGCGCTTTAGCAGTTAAACCCCAAGTTATTCTCATGGATGAAATTTATGGTGGACTTGACCCTATTACGACTAGAAAGATTGAAGAACTAATTGAGTGTTTGCGTTCTGAACTGACAATCATATTTATTTCTCACAATATCTCACAAGTCTCTCGACTCTCAGATTTTACAGCTTTATTTCAGTACAATCAAAATCATGTTGGACAATTACAAGAATTTGCATCAACTAAAAAAGTTGTAACTCAATTCATAGATTATCGTGCCCGTAATTATGTTACCAGTTATTCTAGACAATGACAGAATTCCCTGTTCCCAGTTACCTACTTTAAAAATGAACGCAACAGGAAAAAACTGGCAATAGATTTAGCATCTACCGCTTCTCCTGTCAAAATCGCTTTTTCTAATTCTTCGGGAGTCAGTAATACTGTTTCTATATCTTCATCTTCGTCTTGTGCTGGTAGTGTTTCCAACTTGTCTAAATCTCTAGCAATAAAAGCATAGATGATTTCATCGGAATAACCAGGAGCAAGAAAAAACTCTCCTAATTTATCCCACCTGTGAGCATGATAGCCAGTTTCTTCTTCAATTTCCCTTTTAACTGTCTCTAAAGGACTTTCATTGGGTTCTACAGTACCGGCAGGAAATTCTAACAATCTTCCCTGGACTGCGAACCGATATTGACGCACAAGTACAAGCTTACCTTCTGCGGTTATGGGTATAGCTAAAGCACCTCCGGGATGACGAATACATTCCCATTCTCCTTCGGCTTTGTTGGGTAAACGCAAGCGGTTAACTTCAAAGTTAAATTTGCGTCCTTGATAAAACAAGCGTTGCTTGAGCAACTGTGGTAATTCTCTACCTAATGGCATAGTAAAATTCTGCTGTCTGTCAATATAGAGAAAATATACGGGGGGTTTTTGTTGTTATCCGTTCTTTTTCGGTGGCAAAAATAGTAATTTTTTTACCCACTACCATAAATGTACATTATTCCTGTTTTCTTTGAGAATTGTTATAGTTAATTGTTGAACTCAAAAGAGCAGGGGGGGGACACAGGAAGGAAAATTGATTTTGATTCTGTGATTTTTGTAGTTATCTCATGCAATAATTACATGATTTTGTTGTCATATATGATATGACCATCAATCCTATAGGTCTATAAAAAACACATATTAGCGCTGAATTAAGTTAATAATTTATGGGGTACTTTATGCGATATGATATTAGAGTTAACATTTCCGCACTCAAACCAATTAGAAGAAACTGCTATTGCCATTAGGTAATCATCAACAAAATGACAAGTCCACTAATGAAAACTTACTACCGAGAATGCAGGTGAATGCAAAGCAGTTGATAACCCAGATGACAACTCTATCATCTGGAATCTTAGGCAAAATTGCCAGCAGCGATAAACCCTTTTATCGTCGTTTTTGGTTTTGGGCAGGGTTAGGTCTTGGTAGTGGGATCATTGTTTGCCAATATACAATCTCAAAAGTAGACAAAAATTTACCAGGCCAGTCCGCACTTAGAGCATTGGTACGAGAACAAACACTAACGATTAAAGCTGCTGATGGTAGTGTTCTACAACAGCAAGGGGAAGCAACCAGAGAAGTGTTGAAAATCGAGCAAATACCAGATACTTTAAAGAAAGCTTTTATTGCCTCAGAAGATCGAAGATTTAATCAACATGATGGGGTTGATACCCAAGGAATTATTAGAGCAGTTATTAGTAATTTGCGATCGCAAAATGTGGTAGAAGGTGGTAGCACCATTACCCAACAGGTAGCAAGAATTCTCTTCCTCAAACAGGAAAAAACCTTTTGGCGTAAACTCAAAGAAGTCCGGTTAGCTCAAAAAATAGAGCGAGAATTGACTAAAGATCAAATTCTAGAACGGTATCTAAATCTGGTGTATTTAGGCTCTGGTGCTTACGGTGTGGGTGATGCAGCTTGGGTATATTTTAGTAAATCCGTAGATCAACTTAGCTTATCAGAAATGGCCACTTTGGCAGGATTAGCTCCTGCACCTAATTTCTACGCCCCAGATAAAAACCCCAAAATAGCGACGGAACGGCGAAATCTGGTGTTGCAGCGGATGGAAGAGGATGGGATCATTACCGCAGCCGAAAAACAAACCGCTAGTCAAGAAGCATTAACAATTAACAGTAATTTACCCAAACGGTTACAAGTAGATTTCCCCTATTTTACTAGTTACATTCAAAAAGAACTACCAAAGCACGTTTCCGCCGATGTCTTAGCTAGTGGTGGTTTAGTAGTAGAAACAACCTTAAACCCAACTTGGCAACAAGCAGCAGAAGCCGCAGTTACTAAAACATTAAAAAATGAAGGACGTTGGCAAAATTTTCGAGAAGCAGCGATGGTGGCCATAGATCCTCGAAATGGTGAAATTCAGGCCATGGTGGGGGGTAAAGACTTTGCCAAAAACCAGTTTAATCGGGTAACACAAGCTCAAAGACAACCAGGATCAACTTTTAAAGGTTTTGTCTATGCTACAGCGATCGCTACTGGTAAAAGTCCCTACGATAGCTATTTAGATGAACCTTTATCAGTAGATGGTTATAAGCCAAAAAACTTCCATGAAAAATTCTCTGGCTCGTTAAATATCAGGGATGCTCTCACCCAATCTATAAATACAATTGCGGTAAAAATATTAATAGACGTAGGCTTTGAGCCAATTATTAAACTTTCCCATGATCTGGGAATTAAATCAGAACTCAAACCCACCTATTCTTTAGCCCTTGGTTCTAATGAAGTCAACTTACTAGAATTAACCAGCGCCTATGGTACATTCGCCACCCAAGGAAATCATATAGAAGCCCATGGTATCCGCCGCATTCTCAATCGAGAAGGGAATGTAATTTGGTCAGCTAAATATGAATCTAAGCAAGTTTTAGATGCTGATAGTAGCGCCATTATGACTTGGATGTTAAAAAATGTCGTCACCGATGGAACTGGTGCGGCGGCTCAATTAGATGATAGATCAGTGGCGGGAAAAACAGGTACTACTGATGAAGCTCGTGATTTATGGTTTATTGGTTATATTCCTCAATTAGTGGCTGGGGTGTGGTTAGGAAATGATAATAATACGCCTACTTATGGTAGCAGTGGGACTGCGGCTTATGCCTGGCGTAGATTTATGAGAAAAGCAGTGGAGGGAATGCCTGTAGAAAAATTTCCTCCCCTGCCTAAATTAGAAAGTCGGAAAGGTAGTATTAAAGCCGAACCAGTCAAACCGAAAAGACTTGTCTATATACCTATTGCTAATGATAATCAAAAATCAGATGAGGATAATAGCAATAATTCTGATTCATCAACTAGACGGAGACGAAGAAGAAACTATGATCAATCGGTAGATTCTTCAGAAAGTACACCAAGACGGAGACGAAGAAGAAACTATAATCAATCGACAGATTCTTCAGAAAATACACCAAGACGGAGACGACGTGATTATCAGGAGGAAAGTAGGACCTACTCTTCCCCTAGTAGAAGACGAAACCGCAAAGAATCTAATAGTGATACCTCTCAATCATCTCGTTCACAAGAAAGCGGCGGCGAAAAATCAAATTCTTCCAGATCATCATCTTCAGAGAATAACAGTTCTGAAGGGACTTCACGAGCTTCTTGGCGGGAAAGACTTAAACCAAAATCTTCACCGGAATAATTAATCTTACAGAGAATTTCATTTGAGTGAGTTACACAATTAGCGGGCAAGATGCCCGCACCACAACAGCTTATTGTTTTATTATTTATGGCTGTAACTGATTTACTGGTAATATGCTATGCTATATTCCTGTGAATACAACGGTCAATTACCAATTACCAATTACCAATTACCAATTACCAATTACCCAAAAGATTTGTCCTGGGGCGGATGTAGGTGAGTCGCTTAGTTTATACTTTATGAAGAAGTGTAATCTACATTAGACGAATATAATCATGAGTTATTTATTGCTCCAAGTTCCAGTCCAAGATACTGGTAATCATTTTCCCATAGCTTTTACTTTGGTGTATGTAGTGGGTTTTATCGCTGCTGTCACTATTGGTTCAATTGCCTGGTACAATTCCAAACGCCCTCCCGGTTGGGAAAATAAAGAGCGTCCCAACGTTGTGCCCAAGGTTGAGAAAGAGTAGACAATAGACAATAGGCAGGTAGTAAGCAATACCTGCCTCCTACTCTAATTTTGGATATCAACCCACCGACGATAGAGCTTTTGAATTTGTTTAAGGAGTGTAGTGGGGGCTGCTGGGTTAGCTCTACTAGACTTACTTAACTCTTCTAATTGGGAGAGGAGTCTTGCCTCCTCAACAGCTACATCACCGTCACTATAAATTAAGCCACTGATAGCTTCAATTAAATTTCCGTAATCTTCCGGGGTTGGGTGGTCGCCTAAATACTCTTTCACCCATTCATAACAGTCCTTTGGTTTTACTGGTACTAACTCATACAACCAAGGTTTAATTTCTGGATCACTAGCTAAACCTTTAGCTTGGGCTATTTCCCGCAGATATTGTCGTTCTTCCGGCTGGATTCTGCCATCAATCCAAGCTGCTCCAATTAGGATTTTGACTAGCTTTTTTACATGAGAATGATTAACCATCACTGCCTCCTCTGATAGATTCCGGCTTCGATTAGATTTTACAATCACTATTGGTGTTCACTAGGAATCCTTAGTTTTTCTTAAGCACACCATGAAAAATCCATCCATATTTTGACGGTGAGGCCAGACTTTTAACCAACCAGAATCAGAACTATTAAGTATACTAAAAGGGTGAGGTTCAATTTGCCAATGGGGATTTGCGGCTAAAAACTCGGAAATTACCTGTTCATTCTCCGCTGGATGTAGTGTACAAGTGGCATAAACTAAAACGCCACCAGTCTTGACAAAACTGGCATTGTGTGATATTAATTGCCTTTGGAGTTGGGAAAGTTCTTGAACAGATGCGGGTGTTTGCCGCCAACGCGCATCAGCGTGACGGTGCATAGTTCCTAAGCCAGAGCAAGGAGCATCAAGTAATACACGGTCAGCGATCTGGTAAAATTGCGGTAAATTGCGACTATCACCTGTATAAATTTCGATAGATTGTAAATGCAGTCGGTGGGCATTTTCCTTTAATTTACGTAACCGGGAAGCAGTTTGATCACAAGCCCATATTTTGCCCTGGTCTCTCATTAACTCAGTAATATGGGTTGTTTTTCCTCCCGGTGCGGCACAAACATCAATTACCACGTCACCTGGTTGAGGGTCAAGTAAATGACTAACTAATTGGGCGCTACTATCTTGAACAGTCCACCAACCTTCATAAAAACCGGGTAAATTTTGAATTGGTCCGTTATTACCAATTAATCGCAGAGCTTGGGGTAAATGGGGAATAGATTTCACTAAAACACCAGCAGAAGCAAAAGCTAATTCCACCTCTTCTAAGGAACTGCGAAGGATATTTACTCGTAAATCAATTGTCGGGGTTTGATTCATCCATGCACAGAGTTTTTCTGTTTCTTCAAAACCTAATTCTGCTAACCAAACTTCAATTATCCAATTAGGAAAACTGTGTAAAATTCCCAATTTTTCTACTGGATTTTCTGGTAAATATAAGGGTTCTGAGGATTTTTCTGCAAGTCGAAGATATTGACGTAATAAACCATTGACGAAACCAGTTAAACCAGGAAAACCATTTTCTTTTGCTAATTCGACGGTAGTATTTACAGCCGCAGAAACGGGGATTTTTTCTTGATAACGCAGTTGGTAAAAACCCAGATGTAAAATTGTCCGCAGGTCTTTTGGTTGTTGCTGTATTTTCTTGGTAGCAAATTGGTCAATGAGAGCGTCTAGGGTGCGTTGTCTTCTGACACTTCCATAGACTAATTCTGTCATTAAACGACGGTCGTTATCGGGTAACTTAAACTTTTGTAGCACTCGGTCTAGGGCGACATCAGCATAAGCTCCTTTATGAACTTCTTTGAGGGCTATAAAAGCTACTTGACGGGGGTTGGTCATGAAAATCAGTGGTCAGTGGTCAGTTGTTAGTTGTTAGTAGTCAATTGTTAGTTGTTAGTGGTCAGTGGTCAGTGGTTTAGTTGTCAATTACCAATTAGCAAATATTTCGGTTTTTAAAATTACAAAGTAATAATTTTTTATTGTACATCAATAAACATAAAAATAGTTGGTTTTGATTTAAAAATATTGTAGTAGAGCCAAGATCAAAACCTGTTGTTGACTCTCTCATTAATTCTAGAAGTTTTGCTTTTAGTTTTTTGACAATTCATAAAAATTTACGTAACCTAAAAATTAGGTCTAGTAAATTCAACCTCTAACAGTGATTTAGTTTAGCTACATCCATAATTACTGTTGTCATATTTCCCCATTTTTGAGAGGGGATGAAAGAGGGTAATCACTTGACCAAAAGTAATTGGCTATTTGGTGATACATTGCGGTAAACTCACACCAGATTTATCAAATAATTTATTGATATCAGTGATTGAGTATCTAGCAATTATTTAAGTTTAGCTGGGCAGGGTAGTAAATAAGTCTAGGAGATTGTAATGCTGGATTTTTTCACTTCATTGAATGAGCATAATTTACCATATCCAGATCCCTTACATCCTATCGTGGTTCACTTTGTAATTGCGATGGTTTTATTTTCTGTTTTCTGTGATATTGCTGGTTATTTAACTGGCAAAAATACTCTATTTGAGGTGAGTTGGTGGAATATGTGTATTGCCACAGTTGCTATTTTTGTGGCAATTATTTTTGGTCAATTTGAAGCTGGTTTAGCTAAACCCTATGAACTGGCTAAATCAGTATTAAATGTTCATACTCTCATCGGTTGGTCACTTTCAGGAATTATTGCTGCTGTAACAGCTTGGCGTTATGTTTTGCGGAGTCGTAACCCGAAAAAACTCCCTTTTCATTATATATTTGTGGCAGTTTTATTAACAGCCCTTGTTGGATTTCAAGTATATCTTGGTGATGAACTTGTATGGGTGTATGGCTTACATACTGTACCTGTTGTAGAAGCGGTAAAGGATGGAATCTTGCCATGAATTCAGAATTACTAGACCAAATTAGTCACCAAATGGGTGCAAATGGTTTACCTTATGCCATTCCTATTCATCCTAATTTAGTTCATCTTACATTAGGTTTATTCATCATTGCCATCATTTTTGATCTTTTAGGTGTGTTCTTCCCTTTGGAAAAATGGCTATTCAAATTTTTGGGAATTAAAGTTGAACGTTCTCGATTATTTGATGTGGGTTGGTACAACATTTTTGCTGCTGCTGTGATTACATTCTTCACCGTTGGGGCAGGTTTTTATGAAATGTTATTGGCCGCACCACCAGCAGATATTAAAAGTCCTTGGGGAATGTTAGCAATGCCTACAATGATGTGGCATGGTGTCGGTGGTGTATTACTACTAGCTCTCATTGTTGGTATGACTTTTTGGCGAGGTTGGCAACGTTATGTTATCGGCAAATATGAAGAGCGAGAAGTACAAATTTCTTATCTGGTTGTGGGTGTAATTATTATGTTGCTAATGTATTTTCACGGTACATTAGGAGCGCATCTAGCAGCAGATTTTGGTGTTCACAATACAGCAGATAAATTACTGCGAGCAGGACAAGACCTTAATCAAATATTTGGTAATAGGTAATGGGTAATGGGTAATTGGTAATTGGTAATTAAAAACCAACTAACAACTGATAACTAACAACTGACCATTATGAAAATTCGGCACTTTCTCAACTTTTTAACCATTGTTACTGGGGCAGTTGCAGTAACTCTTACTAGTCTATGGATTGGTAAACAGTCTTATTCTTGGCTTCCTCCCCAAGGGGCTGCTGAATCTCATCTGATTGATGATTTATTTAGCTTTTTGGTAACATTAGGATCTTTAATTTTCCTGGGAGTAACTGCTACTCTTTTCTATTCCATTTGTTTCCATCGTGCTAAAGCTACAGATTTAGGTGATGGTCCCCATATTGAAGGTAACATTACTTTGGAAGTCGTTTGGACAGCAATTCCGATTATGTTGGTATTATGGATTGCTGGTTATAGTTACCAAGTTTACGAACAAATGGGTATCCAGGGACCATCTCACCAGATACATCTACATAATCCCATAAAGATGAAATCAGCTTCTGCTACAATAGATAAACCTCCAGTAGCAGTATTTGAAAATATAGAACATATTGATGTATCTGCTAAACAATGGGCTTGGGTTTTTCATTACCCAGAAAGTAACGTTACTAGTACAGAGTTGCATTTACCACAGAATAGTCGTGTCCGTCTTAATCTACATTCGGAAGATGTACTTCACGGCTTTTATATACCCGCTTTCCGCCTCAAACAAGACATTATTCCTGGTAACGACCTCGACTTTGAATTTACTCCCATTCGCCTGGGCGCGTATGATTTAACTGATTCCCAATATAGCGGTACATATTTTGCTACTATGCGAGCAAAAGTAATTGTGCAATCACTTAGTCAATATCAGCAGTGGTTAAGCAAAGCTGCAAGTCAAGAACTCACCCCAGCACCTAACCAAGCGGCTTCTGAATACGCTCAAAAACTCGAAAACGGGATTAATAGCGGTTGGAAAACCGTCGAACCCGCTACACCTCCATTAGTCAATTTCTCCGGTTAACCCTGTAATTTTTCTTTCCTACTGACAACTAACAACTGACAAATGACTAACATTCCCATTCATATCAGTGGTGAATCAAATCACCACGAACCCCCCCAAACCTGGAGAACATACTTCAGTTTTAGTACAGACCATAAGGTTATTGGTATTCAATACCTCGTTACCTCTTTTATTTTCTTCCTGGTTGGTGGTATCTTCGCTATGATTTTGCGCGGAGAACTCATTACCCCAGAAGCTGATTTAATCGACCGCACAGTATACAACGGAATGTTTACCATGCACGGAACAGTGATGCTGTTTCTATGGACATTTCCCTCCCTTGTTGGTATGGCTAACTACCTCGTTCCTTTAATGATTGGGGCGCGAGATATGGCTTTCCCCCGCTTGAACGCCGTCGCTTTTTGGATGGTGCCGGTGGTGGGTATTCTGCTCATGTCCAGCTTCTTTGTTCCCGGTGGACCGGCTCAATCTGGTTGGTGGGCATATCCCCCCGTTAGTACCCAAAACCCCACGGGAAACTTGATTAACGGTCAAGTTCTCTGGTTATTAGCAGTGGCTATTTCCGGTGTCTCTTCCATTATGGGTGCGGTAAATTTTGTCACTACTATTGTGAAAATGCGATCGCCGGGAATGGGTTATTTTAGAATGCCCCTCTTTGTTTGGGCAGTATTTAGCGCCCAAATTATCCAATTATTTGGACTTCCAGCTTTGACCGCAGGGGCTGTAATGTTACTCCTTGATATCACAGTAGGAACTGCCTTTTTCGACCCCTCTAAGGGCGGAAATCCGGTCATGTTCCAGCATTATTTCTGGTTCTATTCTCACCCCGCAGTTTATGTAATTATTTTACCTATTTTCGGGATTTTCTCGGAAATATTCCCGGTTTATTCCCGCAAACCTTTATTCGGTTATAAAGTCGTTGCTATTTCCTCCATGTTAATTGCTGTAGTTAGCGGCATTGTTTGGGTACACCATATGTATGTCAGCGGTACTCCCGGTTGGCTACGGTTGTTTTTCATGGTGACAACCATGTTTGTATCTATTCCTACAGGGATTAAGGTATTTGCTTGGGTGGCAACTATTTGGGGTGGTAAAATTCGCCTCACGACACCCATGTTATTTGCTTTGGGTGGTTTGGTAATGTTTGTTTTTGCCGGCATTACAGGAATTATGCTTTCTTCTGTTCCTGTAGATGTTCATGTTAATAATACCTATTTTGTTGTCGGCCATTTCCATTATGTTCTCTATGGAACTGTAACTATGGGAATGTATGCCGCTATCTATCATTGGTTTCCTAAAATGACGGGGAGAATGTTCCATGAAGGTTGGGGAAAAATTCATTTTTGGTTAGCATTTATCGGCACAAATTTGAATTTCTTACCTATGCACCCTTTAGGTTTGCAAGGGATGTTACGCCGCGCTGCTTCTTATGCACCTGAATTAATTGGTTGGAATATTGTTGCTAGTTTGGGTTCTTTCCTATTAGGAATGTCTACTCTTCCTTTCATTTTCAATATGTTGATTTCTTGGATGGATGGAGAAAAAGCTCCTGCTAATCCTTGGCGGGCTATTGGTTTGGAATGGACTGTTTCTTCTCCTCCTCCTGTTGAGAATTTTGAGGAAATTCCGATTGTTACTTGCGAACCTTATGGTTATGGTAAGTCTGAATTAATTGCATTTTCTGAACATGAGTAATGGGTAATATAGCGATTCTATTTGATGTATGAATTTGATTTTTTAACGAACCGCAGAGACGCAGAGGGCGCAGAGGAAGAGAAGGAAGAGAATTTTTTACGTCTTATTTAGAATCGCTATAGTTTTTCTCGTTACTTTTTTCTTAATTACTAGTTTCCTGGTTTTGGAGTTTTTTAACAATGGATAGTTCTGTTTCTCCTGATGATTTAGATCATGTTAGTCATGAGCATGGACATGATGAAGAAGGCAGTAAAATGTTTGGTTTTATTGTTTTTCTGTTATCGGAAAGTGTTATTTTCTTAAGTTTCTTTGCTGGCTATATTATCTACAAAACTTCTGCTGTTAATTGGTTGCCACCTGGTGTTTCTGGTTTGGAAGTTAAAGAACCTAGCATTAATACTGTGGTTTTAGTTGCTAGTAGTTTTGTGATTTATTTTGCAGAAAAAGCTCTGGAAAGACATGATTTAAAGAGTTATCGGCTTTTGTTGTTTTTAACAATGGTTATGGGTGGTTATTTCCTTTTTGGACAAGCGGTAGAATGGAGTCAACTTGAATTTGGCTTTACTTCTGGTACTTTCGGAGGAATGTTTTATCTATTAACTGGTTTTCACGGTTTGCACGTTTTTACGGGTATTCTGTTACAGTTAATTGTCTTGTTGCGTTCTTTTATTCCTGGTAATTTTGATCATGGTCATTTTGGCATAAATGCCACTTCTTTATTTTGGCACTTTGTTGACGTTATCTGGATTGTTTTGTTTCTGCTTATCTACGTTTGGCAGTAAAGATATTTTATTTTTCTGGTATAATACTCAGGGTGGGTTTTACTCACCCTTTTTCAATATCGTTGTTTAACTTGTAGCTTGAAATTCGGCTAATAGATCAATTACTTAATTAAAGCTAAAATCATGAATTTTACAATTAAAAACTCTTTAATTAGCGTTACAGGTAGTTACATAACTACAGATGTGCAGATTATAGATGGTAAAATCGCCGCGATTGCTCCTAATTTAGAGATAATTGGCACGGTAATTAATGGGGAAAATAAACTTTTATTGCCTGGGTTTTTCAATGCCCATACCCATTCTTCAGAAATGTGGCAACGAGGAGTAATTCCACCTTTACCACTAGAATTATGGTTAGCACATCTCTATGATTTTACTCCTTTAGATACAGAACAAGTTTATCTCAGTGCCTTGGGAACAGCAGTAGAAACTTTACTTTCTGGGGGGACAAGCGTTGTTGATCATTTAGTATTAATTCCTGGACAAGAATTAGAAACTATTGCTACAGTAGTTCGGGCTTATCAAAGAGTAGGAATTCGCGCTTTTATTGCTCCTTTAATTCAAGATGAATCTTTGAGTGCCGGCATACCAAATGGAAAATCACAACCAGATCATGAACTTTATTTTCGTTCTACTGGGGAAACTTTAGCCATTATTGAAGCGGCAGTTAAGCAATTTCATCAACCGGAAAAAGGAATTAATATTTTAGTTGCACCCACGGGAATTCAGTTATGCAGCGATGATTTATTCAGAGGATGTATTGAATTAAGTAATAAGTACAATCTTTGTCGTCATGCCCATTTATTAGAAACAAAAGCTCAAGAAAAACTTGCTGAAGAAAAATATGGTTGTACTGCGGTAAAACATTTACAGAAACTCGGTTTTTTGAACAGTTCTACAACTTTAGCACATTGTGTTTGGTTGAATGAATCTGATATTAATATTCTCGCTCAAACAAAATCTACAGTTGTTCATAATCCTTTGAGTAACCTCCGTTTAGGCAGTGGTATAGCCCCAATTATTAAATATATTCAAGCTGGAGTAAATGTGACTTTTGGTTGTGATGGGGCTTCTAGTAATGACTCTCAAGACTTGTTAGAAGCAATTAAAATTGGTTCGATTTTACATAATATTACAGAACCAGATTATCAACATTGGATTACCCCACTCCAAGCCGTAGAAATGGCATCTTTAGGAGGTGCAAAAGGGTTAAATTTAGAAAATTTACTTGGTTCTATTACTGTTGGTAAACAAGCTGATTTAGTTTTATATGATCTCAATAATTTATCATTACTTCCCTGTACAGATCCCATTGGTTTATTAGTTTTAGGTCGCCCTGTCAATGTTGTGCATAGTGCTTGGGTAAATGGTAAGCAAATTATTAATAATGGCAAATTTACCACAATCAATGTTGATGAATTGCAACAAGAATTGTTGAATCGTAGTCATTGGGAAACACCATCTCAATCAACAAATGTCGTTAAATTAGCTCCTCATTATCGGCAAGTAATGGGACTAGATTAAGTAAGTTTATGTAGGTTGGGTTGAGGAAAAAAAACCAACATTTACCGATATTTGTTGGGTTTAACTTCGGTTTACCCAACCTACAATTTTCTCAACTAAGCCGCATTATATTATATACTATATTGATCATAATAATAAATTAGAAAAACAATAATGATCAATAATAAACCTATTTGCATTTCCCTATTCACAGGTGCTTATGGCTTAGATTTAGGACTAGAACAAGCAGGATTTCATACTGTTAGTGTAGTTGAAAAAGATAAAGATGCAGTCAAAACAATTGCGCTTAATAGACCTTATCTTCAAGAAAGTGCTATTCCCAAAGAATTAGAAAAAGTTACTTCTCAAGAATTACTAGAAGAAGGAGGAAGAGTTTTAAATTTAGGTCGTGCTTTACTTCCGGGAGAAATAGATTTAGTTACGGGTGGTCCTCCTTGTCAACCATTTAGTACCGCAGGAAAACGGGGTTCAGTTATGGACCCACGGGGGAGTTTATTTATGGATTTCATTCGCATTGTGAAAGAAGTCCAACCCCGATTTTTCTTAATGGAAAATGTCAGAGGGTTACTTTCTGCTTCTTTGCGTCATCGTCCTATTAATAAAAGAGGAAAAGATGATCCAGCTTTAGAACTTGATGAAATGAATGGTGCAGCTTTAAAAGTAGTTTTATCAGAAATGAAGGAATTAGGATATAACGTAGTTTATAACCTATTAGAAGCCGCAGATTATGGTGTTCCTCAAAATAGATCCCGTGTAGTTTTTATTGGTTCTAGGGATGGTGAAACTGCTACATTTCCTCTTGCTAAATATAGTAAAGATGGGAAAATTTTACCAAAGTGGAGAACTTTAAAAGATGCGTTAATAGATTTTGTTGATATCCAACCAGAATTTATTAGTTATTCAGAAAATCGGCTCAAGTTTTTAAGATTATTACAAGCGGGACAAAATTGGCGAAATTTACCAGAAGAATTACAAAGAGAAGCAATGGGAGGTGCTTATAATTCTGGTGGGGGAAAAGTTGGTTTTTACAGAAGATTATCTTGGGATAAACCTTCACCAACAATCACAACCAGTCCCCAGCAAAAAGCTACAGATATGTGTCACCCTGTAGAATTACGTCCTTTAACTGTGCGCGAGTCTGCGAAAATTCAAACTTTTCCTGATGATTGGATTTTTCATGGTTCAATAAGTTCTAAATACAAACAAATTGGTAATGCAGTTCCAGTATTACTCGCTAAAGAACTTGGTGAATATCTGATTTATTTAATGCAGGGAAATAAACCAAAAGGAAAAAAAGTTACTGAACAACTCTCTCTATTTTCTTTAGAGAATTTACTTTGCAGCTAACTCAGCCAATTTATGATCATATTCAAGATGAATCATATCCCAAAATTTTTTACCAGCTATGGGAGGAATTTTATAATTGTCATATCCATCACAAGCTATACTAGAATTTAATCCCTTATTTGTGTTTCCTATGGTTGTAAGTGCTTCGACCACCAAAATCACTTGGGAACTCTTACCCGAAGACTTCGTTTTAGACGATGAACCTGTGGATAATGTCAATCAACCCAGTCTAGCAGCCGCACTCACGGAAAGCCTAGAACTGGCTGGTAAACTTCCAGAAACTGCCCTCGCTACTACCAATTACGGCATCTGTGCCACCGTAAATGGTAAATTTGTCATCAAAGCCCCTGACTGGGCTTACGTGCCGCAAATTACAGTGTCTAGAGAACAAATTCAACGCAGTTACACCCCCCATAAACAGGGACAAATTCCTGCGGTGGTCATGGAATTTCTATCTGATAGCGATGGTAGTGAATATTCTAATAAACACACTTATCCCCCCGGAAAATGGTTTTATTATGAACAAGTTTTACAAGTTCCTAACTACATCATTTTTCAACCAGATATCGGTGAATTAGAAATATATCACTTGTATGAAAATGGACACTATAAATTACGATCTCCAGATGAAAATAACCGTTACTGGTTAACTGAAATGGAATTATTTATTGGTGTTTGGCAAGGAAAACGCGAAAACCGTCAAGGTTACTGGTTACGTTGGTGGGATCAAGATGGTAATTTGCTATTTTGGGGTTCTGAGTTAGTGCAGCAAGAACGACTTGCTAAGGAACAAGAACGACTTGCTAAGGAAACTGCTCAACAAGAAGCGAATCAAGAACGACTTGCAAAAGAAACTGCCTTAAAACGTTTGGAAGAGTTAGAAAAACGCCTTCGAGATGCAGGTATTTCCGACTAACTTCCATTGAGATCCCCGACTTCTTAAAGAAGTCAGGGATCTTTGATCGCTCAACTTGTACAATAGAAAATAGATTGTTGCGAATTGTATAGTTAAGGATTATAGCTGTCATGGCTGCCGCCGTTCTCATCGAAAATCTAAAAAAATCCTACGGTAATGTAATCGCAGTCCAGGATATCTCCTTTCAAGTGCAACCAGGAGAAATATTTGGACTCCTAGGACCAAACGGAGCGGGAAAAACAACCACTCTCCGGGCTTTGTGTACCCTGACAACCCCTGATACTGGCAAAATTGAAATTTCAGGCATTTCTGTACTAGATCACCCCAAATTAGCCCGTCAAAGGCTGGGTTATGTAGCCCAGGAAGTAGCCTTAGATAAAGTCCTGACTGGTCGGGAGTTACTACAATTACAGGCCGCTCTGTATCATCTTCCAGGTGCGCTAATCAAACAGCGAATTAATACTATTCTCGATTTACTGGGTTTACAAGAATACGCAGATAAAAAAACCGGCACTTATTCCGGTGGTTTACGTAAACGCTTAGACTTAGCCGCAGGTTTACTCCATGCACCGGATGTGTTAGTATTAGACGAACCCACCGTAGGCTTAGATATTGAAAGTCGAGTGATAGTCTGGAATTTCCTGCGTCAATTGCGGGCCGCGGGAACTACTGTGGTAATTACTAGCCATTATTTAGAAGAAGTTGACGCTTTAGCTGATAGAGTGGCAATCATTGATAGAGGTTTGGTTATTGCTAATGGTACACCTTCTCAGTTAAAAGATCAAGTAGGTGGCGATCGCATCACTTTAAGAATCCGCGAATTTTCACCTCCAGAAGAAGCCGAAACCGCTAAAAACCTCTTAGCAGCTTTACCTTTTGTGCAAGAAATCATCATCAATAGCGCCCAGGGTAACTCCCTAAATTTGGTAGTTACACCGCAAAATGACGTTTTAATCACGATTCAGCAAGTATTAAATAATGCCAATTTACCAATTTTTGGTATCGCCCAATCTCGTCCAAGTTTAGATGATGTTTACCTAGCAGCAACCGGAAAAACCCTAATGGACGCGGAATTAGCTGCTGTAGCCAATCGTGATCCTAAAACTGAGAAAAAGCAGAATATGAGATAGCAATAAACAGGGAATAGTATAATGTAGGGTGCATTTTCCCGTTCCCATACTCCGTATGGGAAAATTCTAGAAGGTTTGTACTAATTTTAATTCTAGAGGCAAAATTAACTTTTTCTTATTTAAACCTTAACTTCTTTAGTCCTCACTAAGTATTATATTCACTTTTTCCTGCAAAATCAAAACTCTCCCCAAGGGCCTGAGAATTAAAAGGTTTGGGGGGATTACTTTTTATAAATTCCTGAACTTACGAGTAAATCCTGTGATTAGTCAACCCCTCTCATATTCAAGTAATATACATTACTCTCGCGCCGTTCATCTCAGTCATCTAATTGATACAGATATACCCAGATGGATAGGTGATCCTCCCGTAGAATTTACCAGTGTTGCAGAACTTAAAAATGATGGTTATTACTTACGACGCTTTTCTTTAGGAGAACATAGCGCCACTCATATTAATGCTCCCAATAGTTTTTACGCAGACTGTGCAAGTGTTGATCAGTACCCAGCGGCATCATTAATATTACCTGCTATAGTTATCAATATTTGCGAACAAGCTGCAGCCAATTCCGATTATGTTTTGACAATTAGTGATATCCAAGCTTGGGAAAATGAATTTGGGGAAATTACCGCAGGTAGTTTAGTAATACTATATACTGGTTGGCAAGAAAAATGGTTAAATCACAAGGCCTTCTTTGGACAAGACACAGCCGGAAAAATGCACTTTCCCGGTTTTGGCTCTCAGGCAACTGAGTTTCTAATTACACATAGACATATTGCTGGCTTGGGTATTGATACTCATGGTGTAGATTCGGGACAGGACAGCAATTTTACCATTAATCGTTTGCTGTTAGAGCGAGGGCTAATTGTTCTAGAAAATCTCACCAATTTAGATCAATTACCACCCCAACATACTACTGTAATCATAGGAGTTATCAGATTAAAGGGTGGTTCTGGTTCTCCCGCTGCGGTAATGGCATTGTTTTAAATTTTTACTTTTCCGCGATTTTCATCAACCCCCTTAACTGATCATCAATAATACCAAATATCAAGATTGACATACTCATCGATCTGAAGGTGCGGTGATTCTTGACACTTCAATGAAACACGCCACAAGTGGTCTTATCGTCCCTCCATGTCCGTTTAAAGTCTCCCAATGCCATAAGGCGACTATGACCAAATTTTAACATAAAGCCGCCCTGGAAGGACGGGGCTTGTGTCCCGTCTTTTCGGTCAGAAGACTTTTAAAATCGGAATTCACAGAAATAATTGAGATATTAAAGCCTTATAACTAGAGTATACAAAATTACTCAAAAATGGTTATAAGGCTAAAATATTTTACCAATGGCAATAACTGACTAATTTTCCAAAAACAGCACCGAAACTCAATAAAACTCTCACGATATCCATAGAGTTTCAGCTTTTTGGGAAGGGAAGTCAATTAGCAATGATGTTTTAGTTAATTTCCCAAAAATAAGCAGAGGTATTCCGCAAAATTTGCTGGAAATTGCCACTATCAAACCCAATATTCCTGATTTGCATTACTGTAAATCAGCAGAAATAAAACCGTATCCAGCACAGTTTTCTGAACTTTCACTGAGTTATTTATTAAATTTTTCACAGATGAAGAGGATCTAAAAACTAGATCCCTTCGCTGCTTTTAACTCAACGGAGCTTGTTCCTGTGAATTAACAAGAATGTTGGTTAAGTTTGGACTTGAACGAGAACTATTTTATGGGAAATTCCTACGGTTTTAGTCAAAAGTAGAGATTTTATAAAATATACTACTACTTTTGCTATTTTTTAAGTCATGAACTGAAGGACAGAGACTTAGAATTTAGACTCTTACCAGCAGTTTTAGATTTCACCATTGACCTGCATTTGATGAACCTGATCTGCCAATTCTTGACAATTCTGATCATCTAACTTATCAATTGCCAACATTCCCATGAGAATAACCTCTTTTAAGGTTAAGCGAGTTGAATGTGCCTGTTTTTGCACAATCTCCTTGATGATGGGACTAACACCGATTGCTGTACTAGCTCTAGCCACGGGATAAAAAGAAACACTAATGACTTCCGATAAATAGTAGCACTTTTTGCGAAGTTATTCTATATCCCTGGAACTGATCTACTTTAGTTTCGATAAATCTTTATATGTCTAATCCAGACTTTAGACAACAAACAGACTTAATAATTCTGCAAATCTAACTTTCTGACGACGGGTATAACTCTTCTGTAGCAAGCATTTCCACGATTTACTTATTGTTATTATTTGCGACTATGTTATCCAAAGTACACAATAAAATTACATATTTTTACTTATATTAATAGTAATTTTTTTTAAGTAGTAAGTATGAATAAACATATATATCTAAAAGATAGAATATGCCGTATAACCCTTATAAATAAGGGATTATAACTTTTTATCCTCCAATATCTTACCAATAGATATTAATGCTGACATAATTATTTATTAGTCTTTCTTATGATTCAGATCATAATCAATTGATAATTGTCATCTACCAAAAGTATGAGGTTCAGAAATTAGTAAATATTTAAGCTCTAAGTGGTGGAAAAAAGATGGTGATAGATAGACAGACAAAAGCTTAAAATGATTATACAGCAACACTTTTAAGCTTATAAATTCCAAAATCTAGCATTCTTTAATCATAACTATAGAGGGTAGCTGATAGGTCAGGGAATCCGATATAGTTATATTGTTTAAGAATGTTAAATATTGTGAACTAGGAAAATAAACAGAAATCCAAATCTTCCTGAATTCATCTATTTATGTCCGTCATAAGAAAAATTAGTGAATACTCACAAGGAAAAAATAAACATGAGCGAACCTTATCTGTTAGCTGCGAGTTTATTAACAGGGCTAATAATACAGACATCAATAATTCCCCAGCAACCTAACCTTCCTCAAAATTCCCCACCCTTAGTAGATTTAGTGCAGGGTTTCCAGTCTAACCACAGCCAAAAAACCGCTCCCGGTCAAATTGCTGCACCTGAATTTAGTTATCAAACCTTGTTACCCATGCAAGAATTATCAGCTATTGAAATGAATATCCCCAGTTTAAGGATTCTGTTATCAGAATTTAGACCCCAGGAGTTATTCACACCAGTAAAATCATCATTTAACTTCGATTTCCCTACAACTAAGACTAAATTACCTATTTCCAGTAATCAACTTTACCGACAAAGGTTAGCATCACTTAAGAGTGGTCAAATTTATACACGAAATGATAATGAAGAGAATTTAGAATCATCTGGGCAGTTAAGGAAAGCATTTAAACCAACTTATGAAGATTGGAAAAATTTATTAGCCATGGAAGCTAAAGCTATTACCAAGGGACAAGGTGCAAATCGTTTAAGCATCTTAGTGGGTGATTCTTTGAGTCTGTGGTTTCCCAAGGACAAATTACCGACGGGGAAATTATGGCTAAATCAAGGCATATCTGGAGATACCACCGAGGGCGTTTCTAAAAGATTGTCGGCATTTTCCGCAACCAAACCAGATGTAATTTACTTAATGGTGGGAATTAACGATTTACGTAAGGGTGCTACTGACAAAGTAATTCTAGTAAATTCCTCACGAATTATTTATAACTTGCGTCGGAAGCATCCCACCAGTAAAATAATTGTCCAATCGATTTTACCTGTACGCTCTCAGAAAATTCTCAATGGTCGTATTCGTCATATTAACGCCCAACTTGCTATAATTGCCGAAAAACAAGGGGTTAATTATCTGAATATTCATAATTGGTTTACCGACACTGATAGTAACTTGCGCCCTGAATTAACTACAGATGGGTTACATTTATCTCTAGCAGGGTATCAAATATGGCAATTTGCACTTGAGCAAATAGAATATAGAGTAGCTCAAATTTACAATTGATATATACAAATTGAAGGTATATTAGCGTAAGTTGCTAGTAGGAAAAAGGCAAGAGGCAAGAGGTAAGAGGCACAAGAAAAAAGTGCTGACCAATTACCAATTACCAGCCTAAATATAGATAACTGGTAACTTTAGTTATTTTATTTAACAGGTCAGGGTGTGAGAGCTATCACTAAACATAAAATGTTAGATCGGATAAATGATATCGCTTGGCAAGCCCACCAGGGCAGCGTTGCGGCAATTATTCAAGTTTTGAATGAAAGACTAATTATCTCCGGTGTGAGAGCCAGAGCAGTCTTTGCAGGTGGTGTTTTACAGCTTTTGTGTGAAGCGGCCACGGTGGAGCGACTTGAGCAACCTTCCTTAGTACCAAAAATTAAAGAAATTTTGGAGTCAATTGCACCACGTCATATTCGCAGAGTTAATATTAATACTCGAATTGTTCAAGAAGACCAATTATTATGGTTGGTAGAAATGAACAGTGATACTGATAGTCAACTGCTGTGGTCACAGGAAATTATCCTATCTCAACCAAATTTATTTCAGCAGTTAATTCCCAATTTCACTGAAGTTTATACCAAATCCAGAAAACCGATTTTAGTTCAACCCCAGTCTTTACTAAAGAATCAGAACCAAGGGAAAATTTCCATTAAAACTTTAATTATGGGGGTTTCCGGTTTATCTTCAGTAATTGTACTAGCTTGGCTGTTGGGTTCTCAATCTTCCCAAACAACTAACCAAAGACCAGGAGAATTATCACGTCCTCCTGTCCAAGGTTTTTCTATTCTAGCTGATGATCCCTTTGTTGCCTCTGTGCGACTTGCTAACCAAGCTACTGCTACTACTAAAATGGCTATAACTTCAACTCAGTGGTTAGAACTAGCTGCTACTTGGCAACGGGCTTCTGATTTAATGGGTCAGGTTTCCCCCAGTCACAGCCGCTATCAAGAATCACAAATTAGAACTAAGCTGTATAAAAAGTATAGTGAGGCAGCCCAGAAGGAAGCTCAAAAGAGGAAATAGCAAGTTAAATTTTTAACTTTAACTAGACACTCATTTCTAACATTCGTTGCATTGGTTGCAGTGCGGCTATCCGAATTTCTTCTGATAAAGTAATTTCTGGGGTGCGATTTTTAATGGCTAAGTACAGTTTTTCTAAGGTATTTAGCCGCATAAATGGGCATTCGTTACAGTTGCAATCACTTTGGGGGGGTGCGGGAATAAAGTGTTTGTTTGGTGCTAGTTTTTGCATCTGGTGAATGATTCCTGGCTCTGTAGCCACGATGAATTCTTGGCTAGGGCTGGTTTGACAATAATTGAGTAAGGCGGCTGTAGAGCCAATATAACTGGCATGGCGTAAAATGCTGGTTTCACATTCGGGGTGAGCGATCGCTTCCGCGTGAGGATGTGTAATTTTTAACTGGACTATTTTCTTTTCGGAAAAGGTTTCATGGACAATACAGCTACCTTGCCATAATAGCATTTCCCGTCCTGTTTGTTCGATAACATACCTTCCTAGATTCCGATCTGGGGCGAAAATAATCGGCTGTTCTTTGGGTATTTGCTGGACAATTTTCACAGCGTTGGAACTGGTGCAGATAATATCGCTCATGGCTTTGATTTCTGCTGAACAGTTAATATAAGAAATAACTAAATGGTCTGGATATGCGTTTTTGAACTCCGCAAACTCTTGGGGAGGACAACTATCTGCTAAAGAACATCCTGCATTGATATCTGGTAATAAGACCAATTTATCAGGATTGAGGATTTTCGCTGTTTCAGCCATGAAGTGAACACCGGCAAAAACAATAACATCAGCTTTGGTATTGGCTGCGGCTCTGGCTAATTGTAAGGAATCGCCAATAAAGTCGGCAATATCTTGAATATCAGGATCTTGGTAGTAGTGGGCTAATATTACCGCGTTGAGTTCTGTTTTTACCTCCGCAATGGCAGTAAATAGATCTAATGGTAAAATGGCTGATTTTGCTTGAGTAAGTGTAGTTGTAAACACAATTAAAAACTGCTTTTTTGTACAATTAAGATTACCTTGTAAATTCAATTATAGTAGTTTTTACCAAAAATAGGAGGGTATTGATCTTAGTAATTTATGTCCAAATCCGGTGGAGTTTCATATCCTGGAAATATACGGTTTTTTAAAGTGGCATGACCAGTCAGAAAAATCAATCAAAATCTGTCAAAATTGCTGTAATTGGCGATGTTCACGACCAATGGGAAGCAGAAGACGGTATAGCACTCCAGCATCTCGGTGTTGATTTGGCGCTATTTGTCGGTGATTTCGGGAATGAGTCGGTGGAGGTGGTAAAAGCGATCGCTTCCCTGGATCTTCCCAAAGCAGCGGTAATGGGCAATCATGATGCCTGGTACTCGGCAACTGAATGGGGACGCAAAAAATGTCCTTATGACCGCAGCAAGGAAGACTGGGTACAGGAACAGCTAGATTTATTAGGATCGGCCCAAGTCGGTTATGGTAAGTTAGATTTTCCGCAGTGGAATTTAACAGTGGTGGGTGGTCGTCCTTTTACCTGGGGAGGATCTGAATGGCGATTTGCCCAAATGTGCCAAGAACGTTATGGTGTCTCTAGTTTGGAGGAGTCCGCAGATAAAATTGTTAAGGTAGTAAAAAGTGTTACTTGTGATCATATTATTTTTCTGGGACACAATGGACCGAGTGGTTTAGGCGATCGCCCGGATGACCCTTGTGGCAAGGATTGGCATCCTATTGGTGGTGATTTTGGTGATCCTGATTTTGCAGAAGCAATTTCTCAAAGTCTCAATATGAATAAAAGGGTTTCTCTAGTCGCTTTTGGTCATATGCACCGGACTCTGCGCTATACTAAGAAGCTGCAACGGAAGGCTGTGTTTAGAAATCCAGAAGGAACTATTTATCTAAATGCTGCTACTGTCCCCCGGATTATTCAACAAGACGGGATGAAGTTACGGAATTTTTCTCTGGTTTCTTTGGAGGATGGTTTGGTAACAAAAGCTTCTCTGGTATGGGTGGATCAGGGGTACCAAATCGCTGCTGAGGAAGTTTTTTATAATTCTTCAATTTCAGTAGTGCCAATTCTGTAATTATATGTTATGATCTTATTTGTCAGTTTTTGTATTGCACAATTCTGGCAAATACTCTGGAGAGGTGGCAGAGTGGTCGAATGCGTCCGACTTGAAATCGGATGAGGTGAAAGCTTCCGGGAGTTCGAATCTCCCCCTCTCCATTGAATAGATTTTAAATAGGTTGAGTAAGATAACAACTCGTATTTACTTTTTTAGCTAGGATGTAGGAAGTTATTGTTAACTAAAACTTATTTGCTACCTGTGACTACTCAACTAATGTACTTGTCATTAATCTTCGTCTTGCACCCTCGTAAAGCAAATCCATCTTTATAAGAAACTTATTTTCTTTTAGTGTTTTCTGTATATCGCGCAAGTCTTCATCACTTAAGTGATACTTAGAATATGCCTCCAATACTATATCAACTAAATTAATTACACTTCCTGGAGACATTGAAATATGCCTTTGAATATAATTACAAGCTTTTTGATCATCCGTCATAGCCTTGCAACCCATACGTTTTGCAATTACAAAGCAAGATAATTCAGCATCGCTGGCTTTTTTTGATTGAGGAATGTTTGCCATTTCAACTAAATCCTCAATTTGCAAGGGATATTGTGAAATTTCTTGTTTATCAGTTAAATTAAAGAAAAAGTCACGGCTTCGGGAATGTCCATTTTCAAATTCTAACTGTACGTATATTGTCGTGATAACAGTAGAAAACCCCAGTGCTTTCAGCAAATAAAAGCGTTCAATATACATTAAATGAATAATTGCACAAGTATCAATAGCTACAATATAGTTCACGATTCTGCTACCTCTAAAAATGTTCTAAATTCATTTAATATTTCATATCCCTGCTCTAATGGTAATGAAAACATTTCTAACAATTTGTGATAGGTAATTTCTCCATTCCTATAAGCCTGTGTACATAAATCAATAAAATACCAAGAAAGACCATTCTGAATAACTTGTGTTAGTCGTTCTTTTTGTCCATTTGATAAACTTACTGGAAGCTCAGGATCAAACTTATCCAGTGATTTAATAACAAGAAGTTTTTCTTCCCATAACTGTGTTTTTAATTTTTCATCAATCCATTGCATCTCTCTAAGCTGAACAATGACTACTTTAGAGCTAACACAAAAACTTCTGGCTATTTGGCGAATTACGTTTATCCAATCCTCATATTTGGTGACTGGAATATAATCTTTTTTAATGCTTTGTTTAGGAAGTAAAAAGTTACGAGCAAAGCTATTAGCTCTCCATTCCAGTTCATTATTTTCAGTAGTTAAATAACTGACCTCTTGACCAATATCTGAATCAAATAAAGCATGACCATATTCATGTGCAGCCGAAAAATTTTGACGGTATATGTCATCAAGATAGTTAATCATAATACAATGACCATCTGCGGGGTGGTTAATGTATAATCCAGAAATATTTCTGTCTTCTAGCTGGCGTTTAAAAACATGAATACCTTGATTGCGGATAAGTTCAAAAATATCTTTAATTGGTGATAACCCTAAGTCTAAACGTTCTCTTTCTAATTTAGCAGCTTCCTCACCCTGTCTTTTAAAGTAATTGTGACCAAATTGACGTTTTCCATAATTGGGGAGAAGGTTATACTTCTTATTAAATATTTCTCTTTCCAAAAACATTTCGTATTCGGAAAGCCTCACAAAGATTTGAATTGCAATTCTATCCTTTTGGGAAAGTGATGAATTAAGACGGAACATTTCTGTTATTTGCGATCTGGCTGAAGGATAATCACCAGTAACAAAATAACGAAAATCCTCTTGGTATAGGTTTGCTAGTAAAACAATTTGATCACCTGTTGCTTTTTTTTCTCCAGACTCAATTTTTAAATATTCATCTACACTGATTTGAATTCGAGCAGATGCTTCTAAAACATTAATCTTTAAGTCTTCACGCAATTCTCGCAGTTTCTTACCTAACAATACATAGTCAAATGTCATAGTTTATCTTTGCTATTAGCTAACAAGCCTTTTACAGCCATAAACTTGGAGTTCTAAGCTACATACTACCACAAGTGTTGAATCCTGCAATAAAACTTTACAATCTTTGCGTTTTACCCAGGTAAAATCCATTGTCTATTGAGAATAGAGTCATTAATTGATAAAATTTGGTATCACCAATACCAATGCACAACTTGGACACAATCCTCAAAATCTTAACATTCAACACTTCTGACATACTACTATATACATAAGGTGGAAAGTATTTGCACTAAGTGAAGTTTTGTTACTACTGACCAAGTGATTGCCCTTTCTCTTCCCATCTAAAAAATATCAAACTAAAAATAACAACTCAAAACTACCCAATCATAAACAATTATACATGATAAGCAGTGATTACCTTTTTCTGATCAGGAGTATAAATAGATTCTACTCTTGGGTATTCTTCATTAACCCACCAAACTTTAATTCTGTTACCTTGTGCTGGAGCAGTTCCTGATATAGAATAACCAGCATCAATCATTAATTTTTCAAATTGATTTGCATCTAAAATCGTACATTTGAAGTTTGGTAGTCCCCGTATTTGATGCTTATTGAGGGTCATAACTACCCTGATAAGTTGTGAATATCTTATAACCTGGTAATACTAAAGCCATACCTACATTACTATGTATCTTACCTGGATATTTATAAGGTTGATCATCAGGAATAGCACCACCAAACCGAATATGTATTCCTGGTAGCCATAAATAAAATCCAGGAATTAACAAATCCATGCTGTAAGCTATTTGTCTCACTGCTTCATTAGTGGAGTTATTATTTATCAACTTAAAATTGGTGTTTGTAATGTTTAACATAAGTTTTTCATCCCCAATTAGAAATTACTATAAGAGAAATTAGTTCCCATACCTATTCTATTTTATAGGCAAAATACTAAATAATATGCCTGTGTTATTATTATCAATAAAGATGTTTGCTAAGTCTTAACTAATATTAATTAACCCCCAGACTGAAATTATGAATTAGTCTGAGGGTAATTTACAAACAAGAGATACTCCTAAATCAGCGTATTAACCACAGAAGAAGATGCTATCCCATTTTGGGAATCATTGTTAATTGATTCCTGTGGCTGGATTTCTTCCTGTACACCCCGCATTTTAATTAACTTAATAGCCCTGTTCACACTCTCTGGTAAAACTACCACCAAACTACCATCAGCAGCCATATCTAAGGCTTTGTTAATGGCCGTGGTTTCATCCAAAATTGATTCAAAGCGGTAATTAGGCTTAACTTGGGTAATACCTTGAACAATCAAATCTGAAGCTGAACCACGAGGTCTACCCCTAGTATCATCATCCTCTTTAACAATTAAATAGTCAAAGATATCTGCTGATAACTTACCTAGTGTAACAAAATCTTCATCACGGCGATCGCCAGGACCACCAATCACACCAATGCGCTGTCCCGTTGTCCAATTACGGACAAATGACCCCAAAGCCTCATAACTAGCCGCATTGTGAGCATAATCTACCAAAGCATGATATTTACCCAAATTAAACAAATTCATCCGTCCTGGGGTCTGACTTACAGAAGCGCGAAAGCCACGTAAACCAGCGCGAATTTGTTCAATAGTCACATCCTGAACAAAAGCAGCCAAACTAGCAGCTAAAGCATTAGCAATCATAAACGGTGCTCTTCCACCCATCGTTAAAGGAATATTTTCCGCTCTTTCAATGCGGTGTGTCCAATCACCTTTAACAATAGACAAATAACCATGTTCATAAACTGCGGCCACTCCACCCTGTTGGATATGTTTCCGCACCAGATCCGAGTCTGGATTCATGGTAAAGTAGGCAATATTCGCTTTAGTTTTTTCTGCCATAGCAGCAACCCGGTGATCATCAGCATTAAGTACCGCATAACCATTAGGGAAAACAGCTTCCGCAACTACACTTTTTAGATGTGCTAATTGCTCAATAGTATCTATATCACCAATGCCTAAATGGTCAGCAGACACATTTAATACTACACCCACATTAGCATTTTCAAAACCCAACCCACAGCGGAGAATCCCACCACGAGCCGATTCTAATACCGCTATCTCTACGGTCGGATCTTGAAGGATAACATGGGCGCTTTGAGGACCTGTATTATCTCCCGATTCTACTAAGAAATCACCGATATAAGTACCGTCTGTAGTCGTGTAGCCTACAACTTTACCAGTTTGCTTATAAATATGTGCTAACAAGCGAGTTGTGGTAGTTTTGCCATTCGTACCTGTAACTGAAAGTATAGGAATGCGGCTAGATTGTTCATTGGGGAACAGCATATCCATGACTGCACCAGCAACGTTACGAGGTATACCAATACTGGGGGCGACGTGCATTCGGAAACCAGGGGCAGCATTAACTTCAACAATTACCCCGTCTAATTCTCGCAGTGGACGGCTAATATCTGAAGTGACAATATCTATTCCCGCTACATCTAAACCAATAATTCTGACTATCCGTTGTGCTAACCAGCGATTTTCTGGGTGAATTTCGTCTGTGCGATCTACAGCACTACCACCTGTACTTAAGTTGGCTGTAGCCCTTAGATAACAAATTGTCCCCTGGGGTGGCACACTATTGATAGTGTATCCTTGTCTTTCTAGTAATTGGTAGCTGGTACGGTCTAGTTCAATTTTTGTTAAAACGTTATCATGACCTTCACCACGCTTAGGGTCAAGGTTTGTTTCTTCAATTAGTTCTGTAATCGTAGATTTGCCATTACCTACGACATGGGCGGGGATTCTCTCCGCTACAGCAACTACTTTGCCATTAACTACTAATACTCGATGATCTCGTCCTACATAATATCTCTCAATAATGATTGAGCGAGATACTTGTCGAGCCATTTCATAAGCCGCTTCTGCGTCTTCCCAGTTGCGGATATCAATGGTAATACCCCGGCCATGATTACCGTCTAAAGGTTTAATCACAATGGGATAACCACCAACATATTCAATGGCTTCTTCTAAATCATCAAAGAAATTGATGACTGTACCTCTAGGAACTGGTACACCGTTAGCATCAAGAATCCGTTTAGTAGATTCTTTATCACCAGCTAGTTCTACCCCAAGAATACCTGTGTTATTGGTCATTGTGGCTTGAATCCGTTTTTGATAGATACCATAGCCCAATTGAATTAAGAATCTAGCTGGTAAAGGCATCCAAGGAATACCTCTTTTTTCCGCTTCTTTGATAATGGCTTCTGTAGAAGGTCCAAGTGAAGCATCACGCCAAAAGTCTTTTAGGTCTTGAATGTCTTGCTCTAGTTCGGCCTTGGGATAACGTCCCCGGTCAATAATACTTTGACATAGCCTGACTGCGGCTCGGGCTGCATAGCGACCCGCTTCTTCATTTAGGTACTCAATCACTACCTGGTAAATTCCAGGTGTGGCAGTTTCACGGGTGCGACCGAAACCTACGTGCATTCCCGCTAATTCCTGGAGTTCCAAGGCTACGTGTTCCACTATATGACCCATCATGGTGCCTTCTCGCACCCGCATTAGAAACCCACCACGACAGCCTGGGGAACAGTAGTGACCCTCTAAACTTGGCAGCGCCTCTACTAATCCTTCATAAAAGTTAGCTATTTCATTTGATGGGGTTTCAGCAAGGTTATCTAAGCTAAGGCGCATAACGATAAGCTTGTGCCGTCGAATGCTCCAGTAATTTGGGCCGCGTAAGGTTTGGATCTTGAGGATTCTCATGGGAATAGGTAGATGGAGATTCGTAACCAAAATTCTAGTTTTTTGCCGTAATTGACCGTTAAACTGTGCATTTAAGGCAGTTTTTCCTTCAGAAATGGAATTGATCTCAACTCTAGAAGCAGAAATCAAGATCCGGTCAAATCAATGTAACTTCAGATACTTAATATCATTAGCTAGAGATGCGATGCACAGCAGGTAAAACAGTACGTTGGTAAAGATGGAAACGATCTCCGTAACTAAGTATATGTAGTCTTAAATTATGTACTGTCAGGGGTTCGTTAGCACTAACATTGGGTTCATTGGTATGAGTAAGTTCTGTGGGATCAACAATAGTAACACTGCCTTTACCCATAACTTGTAGCCAACCATCCCGTTCAAATACAGCACAGGTATCTTCATCAATACCAATGCCCAGTCTATCCGGGTGAGCGGCTATGGCGCTAACAAGCCTACCCATGCGGTTTCGGTTATGGAAATGTTGGTCAACGACCACTTCGGGAATGAATCCTAAGCCCGTTGCCATGTCCACCAGGGAACGATTGGGTGTTTCACCACTACCACCACCTGCGATCATGTGATGTCCCATAACGGCTGCTCCAGCACTTGTTCCTGCTAAAGTCAGTTGTCCGGCTCTTACCCGCTGACGGATAATTTCCATGGCTGGTGTGTCGGAGAGGACTCCACAAAGACGGAGTTGGTCTCCTCCGGTTAAGAAGACACCACTACAGGCTTCGAGGGATGCTTTAATCTCAGGATTTTCGCATTGCTCCCGTTCCCGAATGTCTAGAATTTCCACCTTTTCTGCACCCATTTCTTCAAAAATGCGAACGTACCTACCAGCAATAATGGCAGGCTCACGGGAGGCTGATGGAATTATTGTAATATAGGCCTTGTTACCACCAGCGCGAATAAAAAAAGTTCTTAGAATTTCGCGTCCATGAACTTTGTCTTCCGCGCCTCCGATAACTAGTACGGCGGTTTTAGTAGCTTGGGGTGTCCTCATTTCCAGCGATTTAACTTCTAACTGCGGCATTGTGTTTCTGCTTGAGGGAGTCAACAATTTCAGGTTAATTGAACAAGGTTCGTTACTTGTTAATTTTCGCCCTTTGCTTTGATGAGGGGACACTGCTTGACGCACACGATGCCTCAATTTTCTCATGTCCGTCGTTCTCATGGCCAGCATTTTGTTTTTTACCTATCTACTTTTCCAGTCGGCTTTCATAGTGGTAAATTAACTATAATTCCCTTCTGGATTTAGGGTTTGGTTGGCCTTGACACTCTTACTTCTGAGGCTGGCTGGATGTATCCCGGAAGTTGTTAACTTTGGTGGGATTATGAATTTAAATTTAGTAGTGACAATATTTAAACACAAATCAAGTAACTAGAAAAACTTTTGCTCTAATTAAGAAATTAGAAGCACTGATATTTTTGGATACCGTGGGTAGATTTTTCTATAACTTACACTATGGTACGTTATTAGTTATGATGTTGTCTAGGTATCTATCGTTAAAATTAGTTCTATCGAATATGAATTACTGTGCGTTTTGATGTAGTTACACTTTTTCCTGACTGTTTTACTTCTATTCTCCATTCTGGTTTATTAGGTAAGGCTTTAGCTAGACAGATTGCTCAGGTGCATCTGGTTAATCCTAGAGATTTTACCACAGATAAGCATCACAAGGTGGATGATCAACCTTATGGTGGTGGGGTGGGAATGTTGATGAAACCAGAACCGATTTTTGCGGCTGTGGAGTCTTTGCCGATTCTACCCCGCCGGGATGTGATTTTGATGAGTCCCCAAGGACAACCGATGAATCAGCCCTTGCTGCGCGAATTAGCCACGAATTACGAGCAGTTGGTTGTGATTTGTGGTCATTATGAAGGGGTAGATGACAGGGTACTAAATTTGGTAACTCGTGAGATTTCTTTGGGGGATTTTATCCTGACGGGGGGGGAAATTCCCTCTATGGTTTTGATTAATGGTGTGGTGCGGTTGCTTCCGGGAACTGTGGGTAAGGAGGAATCTCTCAAAAATGAAAGTTTTGAGGAGGGTTTATTAGATTTTCCTCAGTACACCCGTCCTGCTAATTTTCGTGGCTGGAAGGTTCCAGATGTGCTACTAAGTGGTAATCATGGGGCAATTGCTCGTTGGCGTTTTGAACAACAAATTCAGCGCACAGCTTCCCGTCGTCCCGATTTACTGAAACAATGGCAAGAAGAGCAGGGGGAGTAGGGGAGAAAAATATTCTTTTGCACCTAACAACTAACTACTGACAACTAACAACTTACTATGAACATCAGAATTGGTAATGGTTATGATATACACAGATTGGTGAGCGATCGCCATTTAATTTTAGGCGGTATTCACATTCCCCATGAACTCGGTTTGTTAGGACACAGTGATGCTGATGTTTTGACCCATGCTATCATGGACGCTATGCTAGGAGCATTATCTTTAGGAGATATTGGTCATTATTTTCCCCCAACAGATCCTAAATGGGCTGGGGCTGATAGTTTGGTATTATTAAAACAAATACATCAATTAATTCGGGAACAAGGTTGGAAAATCGGCAATATTGATTCTGTTGTAGTTGCTGAACGTCCCAAATTAAAACCCCATATTTCTAAAATGCGGGATAAATTAGCCGCAGTTTTAGAAGTAGAACCAAATCAAATTGGTGTCAAAGCTACAACTAATGAAAAACTTGGTCCAACGGGAAGAGAAGAAGGTATTTGTGCTTATGCTGTAGTTTTGTTAGTAAGTGGTGATTAATTCATAACTAATAGGAGAATCACAGAATGTTTAGTTTAGATAAACCAGAAGAACTAATTCAAATCAGACTTATTTCTAGTATTTGGAATAATCAATTTGATTCACCGGAGAAAATAGAAAGTTTATTTCAACTGTCTTCTCCAGATATTATCGTCTTAGATCAAAATCAGCAAATTGCATTATTAGTAGATGTCAAAGCGCAAGAAATTCTAGAAAGTCATGAAAATAATTTATCAAAAGTCAGCAATCTGTATTTACAAAACTCTCAAACAAACCCGCGATTTGTTATGTTAGCAAATTTAACAGAAATTAATGTTTTTAAATCTACTAATGGTGTATTTTATAAACCAGAGATATCATTAAATACAGGAAAAATACTCAGCCATTATGATTCAGAATTTTGTGAGAAGACAATATTTAATTTCTATTTGAAAACCCTCATAGTATCTTGGTTAAGAGATTTGACTTATCACTGGAAATCAGAAATACCACCTGCCTCTGAAAAATTTGAAAAAATAGGTTTATTAGCAAAGATAAAAAATGGAGAAACATATTCACAAAACTATGAATAAGAGTAAATAATTTATATTTAATTACCAGTATCAGGAATATCAAAATATTAAAACCATGACATTACAAAAAATACTCAATCTTACGAAACGCTTTTTCTTATTAATCACAATTATTGCATTTACAGCAATGACAATTACCGCTTGTAACCCAATTCAATTAAAAACCAATGCGGCTCAAGTTCCCCAATTAGTCAGAAGTATTCTGAATGATCCAAAAACATTTAATGCGGCACTTGGTTCTGAATCACCAAATATTTTTGATCTTACTTATGAAGGATTATTAACGCAAAATCCTATTAACGGTAAAATAGAAGGAGCACTAGCTCAATCATGGGAAATATCACCTGATAAAACCAAAATTACCTTTACCATGCGTGAGGGTTTAAAATGGTCAGACGGACAACCATTAACAGTTGATGATGTCGTATTTACCTACAATGATATTTATTTAAATGAAAAAATTCCCACAGATACTAGAGATGTTTTGAGAATTGGTAAAGATCGCAAATTACCAACTGTGAAAAAAATAGATAATAAAAGAGTAGAATTTAGTGTACCTGAACCATTTAGACCTTTTTTGCTAAATACAAGGGCATCTATTTTACCTGATCATATTTTAGAAAAATCAGTGAAAACAAAAGATAAAGATAGTAAACTGGAATTTTTGAGTAAATGGAGTGTTGATACTCCCCCAGAAGAAATTATTGTTAATGGACCTTATAAAATTGAAAGATATGATACAAGTCAACGGATAATTTTTCGCCGTAATCCCTATTATTGGCGTAAAGATGCTCAAGGTAAATCACAACCTTATATTGAACGGATAATTTGGCAAATTGTGGAATCAACAGATGCTTCTTTACTCCAATTTCGTTCCGGTGATTTAGATTCTATTAGTGTTTCCCCTGATTATTTTTCGCTGTTAAAAGTTCAGGAAAAACAAGGAAATTTTACAATATATAATGGTGGTCAAAGTTCTAGCACTTTATTTCTTTCTTTCAACTTAAATAAAGGGAAAAGAAATAATCAACCATTAGTTGATCCTATTAAATCTCAATGGTTTAATAATGTCCAATTTCGCCAAGCGGTAGCTTATGCTATTGATAGACAAACCATGTTAAATAATACTTTTCGTGGTTTGGGTACTTTCCAAAATTCTTCTATTTCTGTTCTAAGTCCTTATTTTTTATCACCAGAAAAGGGACTAAAAGTTTATAAATATAATCCTGATAAAGCGAAGGAATTACTAATAAAAGCAGGATTCAAATATAATGACAAAAATCTTTTAGTGGATAATCAAGGTAACGAAGTCAGATTTAGTTTACTCACCAATGCTGGTAATAAAATTCGGGAATCAATGGGTTCGCAAATTAAACAAGATTTGAGTAAAATTGGCATTCAAGTTGATTTTACTCCCTTGGCATGGAATACTTTTATAGGTAAGATATCTAATACTTTAGATTGGGAGGCTGGTTTATTAGGTTTAATTGATGGATTAGAACCTAATGATGGTGCTAATGTTTGGTCACCTGACGGGGGATTACATATGTTTAATCAGAAACCCCAAGCTGGACAAAAGCCCATAGAAGGGAGAGAAGTTGCACCTTGGGAAGTGAAAATTAATGAACTTTATATTCAGGGCGCACAGGAATTTGATGAGGTAAAAGTCAAGGAAATTTATTGGGAAAGTCAACAATTAACACAGGAGTATTTACCTTTTATTTATTTGGTAAATTCCTCTGCTATGTCAGCAATTAGAAATCGTTTTAAAGGTATCCAATTTTCTGTCCTTGGTGGTGCTTTTTGGAATATTCATGAAATTAAAGTTACGAAATAGGTAATAGTGAAGAAATTCTTACCAATTACCAATCACCAAAAACTTTCTAGGTTGGCTAGAGTCTAAATCATTCTCATATTAATATCTGGTAATAACCTATGACATTAACAGAAAAACTATTCAATTCCACAAAACGTCTTTGGTTACTAATAATTATTATTGCTTTCACGACAATGACCATTACCGCTTGTAACCCAACCAAATTAAAAACTAGCACCGCTCAAGTACCCCAATTAGTAACTAGTATTCTCAGTGATCCAAAAACATTTAATGCTGCACTAAGTTCCGAATCACCAAATATTTTTGGTTACACTTATGAAGGATTATTAACTCAAAATCCCATTGACGGTAAAATAGAGGGAGCATTAGCCAAATCCTGGGAAATATCACCAGATAAAACCAAAATTACCTTTACCATGCGCGAAGGTTTAAAATGGTCAGACGGAGAACCATTAACAGTTGATGATGTCGTATTTACCTACAATGATATTTATCTAAATCAAGACATACCCACAGACACTAGAGATGTTTTAAGAGTGGGGAAAGATCGCAAATTACCAACAGTCAAAAAAATAGATAATACAAGAGTAGAATTTAGTGTACCCGAACCATTTAGACCTTTTTTGCTGAGTACAGGATCGTCTATTTTACCTGCTCATATTTTAGAAAAATCAGTCAAAACTAAAAATAAAGATGGTAAACTGGAATTTTTAAGTAAATGGGGTGTGGATACTCCTCCCGAAGAACTGATTGTTAATGGACCTTACAAACTGGAAAGATATGATACTAGTCAACGGATAATTTTTCGTCGTAACCCCTATTATTGGCGGAAAGATACTCAAGGAAAACCCCAACCATATATTGAACGCATAATTTGGCAAATTGTCGAATCAACTGATACTTCTTTACTCCAATTTCGTTCTGGTGATTTAGATTCTATTGGGGTTTCTCCCGACTATTTCTCCTTATTAAAAGTTCAGGAAAAACAAGGTAATTTTAAAATATATAATGGTGGTCCTAGTTCTAGCACTTCCTTTATTTCTTTTAATTTAAATAAGGGAAAAAGAAATGATAAACTATTGGTTGATCCTATTAAATCTAAATGGTTTAATAATGTCCAATTTCGTCAAGCGGTAGCCTATGCTATTGATAGACAAACCATGTTAAATAACACTTTTCGTGGTTTAGGTACACCTCAAAATTCTCCTATTTCTGTCCAAAGTCCTTATTTTTTATCACCAGAAAAAGGCTTAAAGGTTTATAAATATAATCCTGAAAAAGCTAAGGAATTGCTAATACAAGGAGGATTTAAATATAATGAAAAAAATCTTTTAGTAGATGATCAAGGTAACGAGGTGAGATTTGCATTATTAACAAATGCTGGGAATAAAATCCGAGAATCAATGGGTTCACAAATTAAACAGGATTTAAGTAAAATCGGTATTCAAGTAGATTTCACACCTTTAGCTTGGAATACCTTCATAGACAAACTTTCTAATACTTTAGATTGGGATGCTTGTTTAATCGGTTTAACAGGAGGTTTAGAACCTAATGATGGTGCAAATGTGTGGTCTCCTGAAGGTGGTTTACATATGTTTAATCAAAAACCTCAAGCGGGACAAAAACCAATTGTAGGTTGGGAGGTTGCTGACTGGGAAAAGAAAATTAATGAACTTTATATTCAAGGAGCGCAGGAATTTGATGAGGCTAAATTAAAGGAAATTTATGGCGAAAGTCAACAATTAACACAAGAATATTTACCTTTTATTTATTTGGTTAATTCCTATTCTCTATCAGCAATTCGCAACCGTTTTCAAGGTATTCAATTTTCCGCTCTCGGTGGTGCTTTTTGGAATATTCATGAAATTAAAGTTATAAAATAGGTGAAAATTGATAACTACCAATTAGTAAAATTGCAGTGACACAACCCGAAAATTTGCGATCGCTCTTAGAAGCCGTCGCCAATGGTAAAATAACCCCAGAGACAGCCTTCGACTCCCTCAAAGACCTAGCCTATCAATCTGTAGGTGAGTTTGCTAAAATAGACCACCACCGTCAATTAAGAACCGGTTTCCCGGAGGTAATTTGGGGACCTGGTAAAACTCCTGAACAAATTGCTCAAATTATGGAGGTCATGCGTCATCGAACCTCTGTAGTTATGGCTACCCGTATTGAACCTCAAGTATATTCTGCATTGCAAAAAAAAGTTAGGGGTATCCAATATTACGAACAAGCGCGAATTTGTGCCATTGTTCCCCCGATAATTGAAGTCAGATTTCCTGGTAAAATTGGCATTCTTTCCGCCGGTACTGCTGATTTAGCCGTTGCGGAGGAGGCCGCTGTCACCGCAGAACTTTCTGGTTTTTCTGTACAACGTCTCTGGGATGTAGGTGTAGCAGGAATACACCGTTTACTCAGTAACCGTCACCTGTTAGAATCAGCGTCAGTATTAATTGTTGTAGCAGGTATGGAAGGGGCTTTACCCAGTGTAGTAGCAGGTTTGACTGATTCTCCAGTCATTGCTGTTCCTACCAGTATCGGTTATGGTGCGAGTTTTTCCGGTTTAGCACCTTTATTAACAATGCTTAACTCTTGTGCTGCTGGTATAGGTGTAGTAAATATAGATAATGGTTTCGGTGCAGCGGTTTTAGCAGGGCAAATTTTACGAACTTCAGAAAAATTACGCTTGTCAGCAGAAATATAGTAAGATGTAAAAGTAAAAATTACTTACGACCGTTGTTTATCTGATTTCACTCTTTTATGGAACACTTAAATGATTCCCTACTTCCACTGCTAGGAAATTTACACGAACATATGACTTTTCTGGCTGATGTTGGTAATGTTAGAGATGCAGATCTTTTAGGTCAAATACGAACTGCTTGGAATAACTTTGTCACAAGTGGCCAAGTGTGGGCACTGTCGATTGGTGTTATTATTGGCTATCTGTTCAAGAGTTTAACCAGTTACGGTTAAATTTATTTAAGATTTGAGATTTTGGACTGATAATTATTCAAGATCTAACATCTAGATATAATTTCTGCCTCTCCCTTCAGATTTATTTATGACCGAAAAACAAACTTGGAGTCAGCGGTTTGAGTCCGCGTTGCATCCAGCGATCGCTCGCTTTAATGCCAGTATAAGTTTTGATATTGAACTCATTGAATACGACATTACTGGTTCTCAAGCTCACGCGAAAATGTTGGCTCACACGGGGATAATTACCCATTTAGAAGGGGAAGCACTGTGTAATGGTTTAGAACAAGTTCGTCAAGAATATCGCCAAGGGCAATTCCGGCCTGGTATTGATGCTGAAGATGTACATTTTGCCGTGGAAAAGCGACTAACGGAAATTGTTGGGGATGTAGGTAAAAAGCTGCACACAGCCCGTTCTCGCAATGACCAAGTCGGTACAGATACGAGATTGTATCTCCGGGATCAAATCCAACAAATTCGCCAGCAATTACGGGATTTTCAAGGGGTTCTACTGGATATAGCCGAAAAAAATGTAGAAACCCTGATTCCTGGCTATACCCACCTTCAACGGGCTCAACCTGTAAGTTTAGCGCATCATTTGCTGGCATACTTTCAAATGGCACAACGAGACTGGGAACGCTTGGAAGATGTTTATAGCCGGGTGAATATCTCCCCTTTGGGTTGTGGGGCTTTAGCGGGAACAACTTTTCCCATTGACCGCCACTATACAGCTAGTTTATTACATTTTGATAATGTTTATGCTAACAGCTTGGACGGCGTGAGCGATCGGGACTTTGCCATAGAATTTCTCTGTGCTGCTAGTATTATCATGGTTCATCTCAGCCGTCTGTCAGAAGAGGTAATTCTATGGGCTTCGGAGGAATTTCGCTTTGTCACCCTCAAAGATAGCTGTGCCACAGGTTCTAGCATTATGCCCCAAAAGAAAAACCCCGACGTACCAGAATTAGTGCGCGGCAAAACGGGGCGAGTCTTTGGTCATCTACAAGCCATGTTAGTAATTATGAAGGGTTTACCCCTGGCTTATAACAAAGACCTCCAGGAAGACAAAGAAGGCATATTTGATAGCGTGAATACGGTCAAAGCCTGTTTAGAGGCAATGACAATTTTACTGCAAGAAGGTTTAGAATTTCGTTATCAGCGATTAGCAACAGCAGTTACAGAAGATTTTTCTAACGCTACTGATGTCGCTGATTATCTTGCAGCCCGGGGTGTACCGTTCCGAGAAGCTTATAATATTGTGGGTAAAGTCGTGAAAACCAGTATTGCTGGTGGTAAACTACTTAAAGATTTGCAGATAGAAGAATGGCAACAAATCCATCCCGCATTTGCAGCCGACATTTATGAAGCCATAACTCCACGCCAAGTAGTTGCAGCCCGCAACAGCTATGGAGGTACAGGATTTGAACAAGTTAGACAGGCTCTTGTCAATGCCCGTATTCAAATTAATATATAGCTTTCTCTACCCCTCTCTAATCAATCGCATAGAGTGCGGGTAATGTCTTCTTTATTGTATCATCCTGTTTAGAAGCGGAAAACGCTGTATATGGTGGGTTGGGTTGAGGTAACAAAACCCAACTAATTAAACTCTTTTGCTGCTGGCAATAATCTTTTCGAACTCTCTTTTATTTCCTAGAACCATTTTTATTATTGGTATAGAAATCTTAATTCTTCAACAACTGACCGAAAAGACGGGACACAAGCCCCGTCCTTCTAGGACGGCTTTATGTTAAAATTTGGTCATAGTCGCCTTATGGCATTGGGAGACTTTAAACGGACATGGAGGGACGATAAGACCACTTGTGGCGTGTTTCATTGAAGTGTCAAGAATCACCGCACCTTCAGGTCGGTGAGTATGTCAAAACTGGAAACAAGTAAAGGTGTACTCATGTACACCCTAAAAATTAAAAATATGAAAGAGTAAAATTTAACCAGATATACTTGTGACGGCTGAGATTTGAACTTTTACAAGATTATCAAAAACCTAGACTTGTAAGGGTTTAGCATTGCTAAATCCTTACCCGTAAAATCCAACGGTTAAGCCATTTTAAGTATACATTAATCAGCAGCGTCCATGGCTGCTGCCCCTGTGTCTTCCTCTTCACTCTTGGGCGGTCTTTGTTGGAATCTTCTGCCCATTCTACCTGTTGTAGTCCGTTTACGAAACTTTCTGGCGTAAGCCTGGTTTCGTAGCGCCTTCTCTTTCTTTGGGTTACGGCGCTTTGCCATATTCACCTCATTAATAAACAACAAAAAATTGGCATCTAGGCATTACTTAGGCCATATCAGCTACCGATATTATTGATATACTTTTTTAGCCTAGTGCAGCAATCAATACACTTTAAATAGCATATCATTATATCGCACTAAAAAGTCTAATGTCAACCAGAATTTAGGGGCGGCAAACTTTAAATTAGAGGTTTGCTGATAGCCTAATAGAAAGGGGTCAGTAGGGGTGCAGGGCTTAATAATAGAAAATCCGACAGCGATGCCTTACTGGTAGGCATCGCGGATTTTAGATTTGTGATTAGCCCTTAATCTAAAATCTTAATCTAAAATCCAATCAGGGATTTAATTGTTTACCGCTGCTGCTTCTCGTGCTGCTGCTGCTTGGTCTGGGTGAATACCCAATCGTGTGAGGTTAATTCGACCTTTATTATCAATTTCTCGCACTTTGACAATCACTTCATCACCAACACCGACTTCATCTTCAACCTTACCAACGCGGTAGTCAGCCAGTTGAGAGATATGAATCATGCCTTCTTTTCCGGGCAAAAATTCCACAAAAGCACCAATAGGTATAATTCGCGTTACACGACCAATATAAACATCACCTTCATGGAGTTTACGAGTCATGCCTTGAACAATGTTCCGCGCCTTCTTAGCCCTATTTTCATCAACTGCGGAAATAGTGACAGTACCATCATCTTGGATGTCAATTTTTGCGCCAGTTTCTTCAGTAATGCCCTTAATGGTTTTACCACCAGGCCCAATGACTAAACCAATCATGTCAGGATCGATCTTAATTGTCAACAGGCGCGGGGCATAGGGTGAAGTTTCTTCCCTGGGGGTATCAATAGTCTGGAGCATTTTTTCCAGAATGTGTAACCGGGCGGGGCGGGCTTGGTTGACAGCGTCGGCGATGACTTCTAAAGACAAACCAGATATTTTCATATCCATTTGTAAAGCGGTAATCCCAGTATCAGTACCAGCAACTTTGAAGTCCATATCACCTAAAAAGTCTTCAATGCCTTGAATATCGGTAAGGATTCGCACTTCGTCCCCTTCCTTAATTAAGCCCATAGCCGCACCGCTGACGGGTTTAGTAATTGGTACACCGGCATCCATTAGGGATAAACTAGAACCACAAACAGAACCCATGGAAGTCGAACCGTTAGAAGATAGCACTTCCGAAACTACGCGAATAACGTAGGGAAATTTATCTTTAGGTGGTAATACGGGTAACAATGCTCTTTCTGCTAATGCACCATGTCCGATTTCTCTTCTACCGGGGGCGCGGAGGGGTTTGGTTTCGCCTACGGAGAAGGGTGGGAAGTTATAGTGATGTAGATAACGTTTGGCTTGGTCTAGTTGCAAGTCGTCGTTAAGGTTTTGAGCATCTCCGGGAGTTCCCAGGGTACACATTGATAATACTTGAGTTAGTCCCCGGTTAAATAAACCGCTACCATGGACTCGTTTGGGTATTATACCAACTCGACAAGATATGGGACGGACTTCATCAAGTTTGCGACCATCAACGCGGACATTATCTTCGATAATTTGCAGACGCATGAAGTATTTAGTAATGCTTTTGAAGGTATTACTAAGGGCTTTAGAATCTGCTGTCGCAGCGATACGAATGGGGTCTTCTTCTGGTAAAGCTTTGATTTCAGCAGAAATACTATCTTTAACCGCATCTAAAGCTATATCACGATCAGTTTTAGTTAACTCAAATTGCGCTAATATTTGTTTGATCTCTTGATTAGCGCGATCGCGAATATAATTTTCTAAGGTCTGATCTGGTTCGGGTGGTGTTTCTTGGACGAGTTTTAGCCCTAATTCATCCAGCAAATCTAACTGGGCTTGAATTAAATCCCGCACGGCTTCATAGCCAAAATCAATGGCTTCAATAATATCTCGTTCTGGCAATTGATTTGCACCGGCTTCTACCATGATCACCCCATCTGGTGAACCGGCGACAATTAAATCCAAATCTCCTGCTTCAATTTCTGCGTAGGTCGGGTTAATAATAAAATCATCACCCACTAAGCCTACTCGCACAGCGGCCATTGGTCCATTAAAGGGAATTTGGGCAATTAGTGTGGCAATTGAAGCACCTGTTACTGCTAACACATCGGGGGGAACTTGCTCATCCATGGACATTGTTAAGGCCACAATTTGCAAATCATCCCGCAACCATGAGGGGAATAAAGGACGGAGTGGACGGTCAATCAGACGACTGGTAAGAATAGCCTTTTCCGGCGGGCGACCTTCTCGCCGCATAATTCCTCCCGGAATTCTTCCCGCTGCATACAATCTTTCTTCGTAATCTACGGTCAGTGGCAAAAAATCAATGCCTTCCCGCGCTGCTGACCTTGTAGCCGTTACTAAAACTGTTGTATCTCCTGATTGTATCAAAACCGACCCACCTGCTTGGGGGGCTAGTAGGCCAACCGTCAGTCGAATATCCCGTCCGTCAAAGGATATTGACTTTTCAAATTCTGCCATTCAGTTTTTTTTCCTTCTCTTACGCGTTTCTCACTCTGTGGCAATCCTAACATTTATGCAGTCTGGACGGCTTGTGTTATGAACAAACATAAAACAAAATTTCCTAAGTTAGCTGTACAAAGGGCTTTATATCTGGGTTTGTCATCTCAGCTATATTTTTGCTGAACGATTTCATAATAGTTCATCAATCAATTAATATGCAATTAGCTGTGTGATAATTCTCAGAAATTGTCCGATGTTTTGGCTTGTCAAGATTATTAAAGCTGTTGTTAGGTTGTGTTGTTGCTTAACCCAAGCTATATTAAATAGTATCAGGATCTATATTTAATTCCCGCAATTTTGCTGCTAAACGTTCTGATTTCTTCGTTTCTTTTTCTGCGGTTTCTTCAGGTGTAGGAACTAACTCTCCTGCTGGTGTAAAATACCGTAATAGTCCTTGATAAATTCCTAAATATAAACCTAGCTGACGACTCCACAAATGTCCTTGCTGATTTTCTTCTAAAGGTTGATATTCTCCGTCTA
>Ga0208052_100001_pt1 | contig 149371 bp, 138 predicted proteins | sample LakMenEpi18Jul08_FD_150710 | JGI IMG/M metagenome (GOLD analysis project Ga0208052, IMG submission 150710) | Freshwater microbial communities from Lake Mendota, WI - 18JUL2008 deep hole epilimnion (SPAdes) | ecosystem: Environmental > Aquatic > Freshwater > Lake > Epilimnion/Euphotic zone ... | reverse complement strand
GGAAAAACAGTTAGAGATTACCAAACTAAAAGAACAAGAAAAACGTGGAGAAATTGATTTAAGATATTTAGACGAAAGCGGGTTTTGTTTAACACCTTATGTACCTTATGGATGGCAAGAAAAAGGAGAAAATATTCCCATCAAAAGTAGCCGTAGCCGACGTTTAAATATCCTGGGTTTAATGAATCGTAACCAAGAATTAGATGCCTATATATTTGAAGGCAGAATCACAAGTGAAGTTGTTATATCTTGCCTAGATAAATTTGCAGAAAACCTCTCAATAAAAACTGTCGTGGTTATAAGGCATCATTTCATACAAGCAAGAAAATCCAGGCTAAAATCAATGAATCGAATCAGAAGAATTTACAAATATTTTGGCTGCCATCCTACTCTCCTCAACTAAACTTAATCGAAATTCTCTGGCGATTTATGAAGTATGAATGGGTAGAAATTGATGCTTACTCTAGTTGGCATAATTTAGTGAACTATGTTGAAAAAATCATTCGAGAATTTGGAAAGGAATATAAAATTAATTTTGCTTAGGTACTTACAACCGATTATTGAGGAACAAGATTTTACTGGTGGATAAACACGGTGAACTTTTAGCTCGTCCTTGGCTGACAACAGTGATAGATACTTACTCCCGGTGTATCATAGGCATTAATTTAGGTTTTGACTCACCAAGTTCTCATGTTGTGGCTTTGGCTCTGCGTCATGCCATATTACCTAAAAAATATGGGGCAGAATATGGACTACATGAAGAATGGGGAACTTATGGCAAACCAGAACACTTTTTCACTGATGGAGGTAAGGATTTTCGCTCTAACCATTTGCAACAGATTGGTGTGCAGTTAGGATTTGCTTGCCATCTCCGAGATTCCTACGGAGCGCTTCGCTATCGCCCCAGTGAAGGCGGTATTGTCGAACGTCCTTTTGGTACTTTAAATACTGATTTATTTTCTACCTTACCAGGATACACAGGTTCAAATGTTCAGGAACGTCCAGAGGAAGCGGAGAAAGAAGCTTGTTTAACTTTACGAGAATTAGAACGTCTATTGGTAAGGTATCTCGTAGACAAATATAACCAAAGTATTGATGCTCGTTTAGGGGATCAAACTCGTTATCAAAGATGGGAAGCTGGGTTAATTGTTGCACCTGATTTAATCTCAGAAGAAGATTTGCGTATTTGTTTAATGAAACAAACTCGACGCTCGATTTACAGGGGTGGATATCTGCAATTTGAAAATCTGACATATCGGGGTGAAAATCTGGCTGGTTACGCAGGGGAAAGCGTGGTGTTGCGATTTAACCCCAAAGACATTACAACTATCTTGGTTTATCGCCAAACAGGTTCTCAAGAAGAATTTTTAGCTCGTGCTTATGCTCAAGATTTGGAGACTGAAGAATTATCTCTGGATGAGGCTAAAGCCATGAGTCGCAGGATTCGACAAGCAGGTAAAGAGATTAGCAATCGTTCGATTTTAGCTGAAGTAAGAGACAGAGAAACTTTTGTTAAGCAAAAGAAAACCAAAAAGGAACGCCAAAAAGAAGAACAGGTTTAAGATATTGAGAGCGATCGCTTGCTATTTTATGGTACATATTAACCACAATATTGGTTTTAATTCATTACATTATTTGCAAGTTTTTAATATCAATGATATAATATAACTGTGGGTGAACGTCGGCTTCATGCCGTGTGTTTAAGTGGCTTGTCTACTTAAACCTAGCCCACAAACCATTTAAGTTTATCCAATGATAGCGGGTTAGAATCGGTGTACCACTCTCCATAGTTCTTATTTCGCCGATCATCTAAATCCATAATCATCCTGTATTTTTGAGCAAGTGGAATAAAATATTTATCTTCATGACGTTCATATAATCTTTGTAAAGCCCATAAATAGTAATCAACAACTTGTAACCCTGCATACTCTGATGGGTAAGCTGGTTTAATAATAGTTGTACTATCGGAAGATATTTTCCATTTTGTTTCAAAATTCTTTTTTGCTTGATTAATAGCTTGTTGTAGTGCTTCTTCCCGTGCAGTTTTACCACGTCTAGCAAAAACGATATGATTAATATTTGCTTTATGTAATCTATCTTTAAATAGTCTTTTTACTAGATCATCATATATATCATCTTGATTTGTCTTTTTGCTCAAAGTTTCATAAGTTTTTTGAGTAGCTACTGCTAATTCTGCTTTGTATCTGATAGCTATATACATTTTAATTTCAAAAGTTTGCATTAGTTTAAATACTTCCATTCTGACATCTTGATGATCGTCTTTTGCATGAAAGGTAATTGCTGTTTTGTTGGCGGAAGGTTGCATTGAGGGAATGTCTTTAAAGCGCGGATCACAACAAAGTTGTTTTCTGAGTTCTGCAAGTTCTAAAATTACTTTTTCTGGTTGGAAAATTTGGGCTACACCTACCATAAAAAATTTAGATGCTCCTGGTTCTCCTACTATAATTCTGCCTTTTCTGTCAAAAAATGTTAAGTCTCCTGCTTCGTCAACAAAATAATGATTAGTTTTTTCTTGTTCTGTCATGTGGTTTAGATAAGTTTACCATAACAATTATTAGATGATTTTAACAAAGGTTATAGAAAATAAAATAATTACTCTATTATTTTATGATTAATAAAGATAAATAAAATATTTTTATAATATTAATCTACTTTTAAAGCATTGTCTAATTTTTCTAATCTTGTTATTATCCATCTATTTTTCCAATACTCAATTAAATCATCTTTTTTAAAAGGTTTCCACTGTGGTATATCAGATTCTCCTACAAGATATTCTTGCCAATTTTCTGCTAAAGGACAACTATAATAGCCCCTTTGCCAACCAATACTTACCATATCTGCTGAAAATCCTAATTCTCTCAGTCCCTCTTTTAAGACTCTCATTTTCCAATTGGGACCTTGCCCAAATTTATAGGTATTAAAAAAATCTTCAGAAACAACTTGTTTAATTAATTCCCAACTTCCATTAGCTGTTATATGTAAATGGCTTTGACCTTTTGTATAACCAGTAAATTTCCAATTCATCAAGCGATTATATATAGAAGATTTACCAAAAGCTCCTAAAGTATCTATGTATAAAAGATGAGCTTGTTTATTCTCTCCAGAAATGAGAGATATTTTATCTTTGTATTTATTATAAAAAACTTCTCTAACTTCTGGAAACATTAAGCATAAAGCAATTAATTTACTTCCAAGAATTAAATTGTAAGGTGGTACTGCTCCTAAAATATAGGCAGTCATACAATTATATAATCTTTGTAACTTTTGTTCTTTTGTCCAACCAATATATTGATCTCTTATTCCTAAACCAATAACAGGATCACTTAATCCAAAAATACCAATTAACTTATGATTCTGTTTGTCAAATACTAAAAAACGTATTCTTCTACCATAACCATTTGTAACAGGAATTGACCAGAAAGTTGTAGCATAATTCCAAAGTTCTTTTTGATTCTGATTTTCAACAATTTCTAAATAAGGATTAACTTGAAGAATATCTATTTCTTCTGGTTTAGCTAAAAAATCTTTGAATTTATTTTCATATTTTAGTCCTCCTAAATTAGTATGTTGAGCTAATTGTTTTTGCATTAGTTTTAAGTCATTAGCAATTAGCTTTTCTGAATAAACATCCCATTCAACGCCATACTCTGCTAATTTTGCTAATAATTCTATTCTGATTCTATTTAATTGTTTAGGCTTCATATTTAAAGTGTATTTTGATTAAATAAATTACCCTGAGATTGTTCTACCAATTTATTAGCATCTTTGAATTGATTAAATTCTGTAAACATTTGAATGAATAAAGGCGAGCCTGTAAAAGACAAAGGAGAAATAGGACCGAGAAACATGAAAGGATATTGTTTATTACTTTGAGGATCAACAAATGATTTATATAAGCTCAAAGCTTGTTTGTCACTAACTAATTCCTCAATTTGTCTGTATTCACTACCAGAGTTTAAACCATAACCGAAAGCATAAAGTCTAAGTTGTTGGATAATTTCTTTATGCAAAGATGCTATAGTTTGAGTGATAAACATATAGCCTAAACCATATTTTCTGGTTGTTCTAACTCCTTTAATAAAGCTACTTGTTAATTCTGAAATTTCACTATTATCATTGTTTACAGAAGAATTTTTCACAAATAAATGAGCTTCATCCAAACAAATTAAACAATTTAACTTTTCATCTTTATCAAAAGCTTTTTCTCCAGCTACTTTCAAAGTGGTACTAATTTCTCTTAAAATCAATGCTTTAATTTCTTCATTATCAGCAAAAGTTGTTCCTTCTCCTTTAATATCTAAAAAAACTATTGGTTTTTGTTCATCAGTAACCGAGCTTTGTATAATATGCCAGAGAGAATTTCTTTTATTTCCTTTACTATCATTTATAAGAAACAAATCTAGTACAGGTTGCCAATTTTCTTCTTTAAGTCTTTCCAGTTCTCTATGCTGATTAATAAAATTATCAAGAGATTGTTCTAATCTTTCTTTTGGTTGTTTAGTAGCATATATTCTTTGTAAAGCATTCCCATCATTCCTTAGTAAAGTTAATACATTTAATAACAAATCACTAGAGGCATTCTTTAGCTCAATTTGGGGTTGCTGATTAGATAAAATATCTTTAATGATTCGAGCAACCTCTTGCGAAGCATATTCTTGATTATCTTTAGATTTATCGGGAATTCCGAGCTTTCTATAAAAACCTGCTTTTAGTAAAAGAGATACAAATAAATTTACTGCATCATTTTTTGTACCTAATCTAATTTGATTAGTTAAACTATAAACTTCTACTTTTTTACCTAACCTTCTTAAAGAATCATGCAATTTAAAAGGTAAATCTGTATCACTAGCAAATTGATTTTGAGGATCAATAAAAATAATTCCCATATTGCTATGCCTAGCATATCCTAATAACATATAAGCCGCTAAACCAGATTTCCCTGATCCACTTTTACCAAAAACTCCAATGTGATAAGCTTCTCCAGCACCTCCATCTCCTCTGTCAAAATGCTTCAACCAAAGGGGCATTTTCACATCAGTAGCATAAGCATGGCCTAAATAAATAATTTGATTTTTATACTGTGCTAAAAGGTTATCTAAAATTTCATCTCGAACTGAAAAAATTCGAGTACCTGTAGCTGGAGATGTTCCTAATATTCCTTCGGTAATTTTGCCATCTGGTGCAATACTAAAGCAAGCTTGTACATTTAATTTAGCCGTTCTGACATCAGCTTTTCCACTTAAATGTGGAAGTGAACCTCTACGCTTAATTATGCCTCTAAAGGTTAAATCTTCATGCCAACGATTTTTAGTTTCTATTTCGCTAATTTGTCCAATAACGACTAATTTTTCTTGTTCTTGTGGTTGAATAAGACATACTAATTGTCCTAAATTTCTCTTTTTTTCGCTTTTTAGATTAATGTCAATAAGAATCTCTGTGGTATTACTTGGCGAACCAACACTACCAATATTAAATTCATCTTGGTTATCGAGTAAATCAAGCAAATCCATAGTTTCTCCTAAGTATTAATTAAGTTCGGTAAGATTGGGTAAGTAGTTGAAGAAAATCAGGGTTGTCACTAAATTGATATTGTACCACCGCTCGTAGTGCTTCTAAACCTCCACTAATACTTTTAGCCATCATATCAGCTAAATACTGGGGGTAAGGCTCTTTGATTTCAGTAGAAACAACTTGCTCTTTAACAGCTTTTAATACTTTAGCAAGCTCAATTTCTGTTTTAGCACAGTTTTCCTTGATTTCTATTCTATAAGCAGGAGACCACTGATAAGGTTTATAGTACGTAAAGTATATTTTGTGACTTTTAGGTAAAACAATAGCTTTATTTAATTCCTCTTTGATATTATCTCTTTGTCCATAAAAATCAAATTTATCAGAAAGTGAAATATTTAGAGAACTCCAAACCTCTTGTGTCTTAGGAGTTCGACCCACAGGTAAAGGTTTTGTAAACTCGTCAGATTTTAAAATTAATGTCATTATTGTTTTATCATCAAGTTTTAAATTAAAATTTTTCAAAAAACTTAAACCAATATCTTGTGAAGAATCATATTTAACCATATAGACAACATTAGGATTTGTCATAGTTTTTTTGAGAGAATCTATAACATCAAATTTATTAATTATGTCCCATGTTGCTTGTTGAAAATGAGGCTCATCTAAACTTGACATACTGGTTAAACTATTAATTCCAATTACAGGTGTTTGATGAGAACCATCTGCAATTACTACATCATGAGGAGTTTTACTAATTACTAATAATTCTAAAGCTGTCATTGCCCCTCTAGTTACTTTAGGATTACTTTCAGAACTATGAGGAAGTACATCTTGCCAATTTTTATATTGAACTGAACTCCATCTTCGCTTATCCTCTCTTACTAAACCTTCAACCCCAACAGCAACAGCAATTAAAGTATCAGCACCGATAGATTTTTCAATAGCTTGTCCTCCATCAACCGCAGCAACAGAAGGACTTGGAGGATTTTCTAAATCACCAACTCTACAAATTAAATTATTATCATCTAATGTTTGATGTAGTGTTTTTCTTTGTTGCTGTAATTCCTCAAATAGTGGTTTTATTTTATCGGCTATTTTGGGCGCATCTTCTAAAATATCCTCCAAAAGTTCGTCAGGAAGATTAGCATAACTATCATTTTGGTTATTGCTCATATTAATTCACTTATTTTTTCATAAACAACATCTAACCATACAGGAATCACAGCCTTACCTTCATCCAGGGATGCGATAGCGAAGCGCTCCGTAGGAATCGCTCTTTCCCTATCAAATTCTACCAAAGAAAGTGAATCATCCTGTGATAACAACAACATAAACCGCCTCCCCTCACCAGAAATAAACAACTCTGGTTCTTGTTCCTTCAGTTGTTTCAGCGTTTCACAGGCAATATCAAAACTTATCCCCGTAGACAGCCAATATACCAAAGCAGCCAGTTCCACCAGATTAGACCTGGAGTAATAAATACTGCGTCCCGTTCCCGTATCACCAATCACAGGCACAACAATCCCCTTCTCTCGCCAATACTGGATCTGGCGGAGAGTACAACCTGTAATTTGAGCCGCTTCCTTACTTGTGAAAAATTTTTCTTGCATAAAAAACATTTTACAGAAAGCTGCTACAATATAAGTATGTTAGTATTAGACAAATATGTTTATTAAGTATGAGCCAAATCACTATTCAGTGTCGTTTAGTAGCCAGTGAAACCACCCGTCAACAGCTATGGCAGTTGATGGTAGAGAAAAACACGCCACTGATTAACGAACTACTGAGTCAAATTGGTAAACACCCAGAATTTGAAACATGGCGACAAAAAGGTAAACACCCCACATCGACAATGGAGAATAGGAGACTCGAACCCCTGACCTCTGCGGTGCGATCGCAGCACTCTACCAACTGAGCTAATTCCCCTTGTTACGCTTATGCGTTTTTAACCTTAACAAAAATAACAGACTTAATATATCTTAACACTCAGGAACAACAAATTGCACATCTTTTCCTAAAAAAACTTCTTGTACCCGCTGTAAATCCAAATCAATCAGATAATCAATTGTCCAATTAGCTTGACGTTGTAGCATATGGAAAGGATAAGTATTCGCTACACCTACTACTTGCATTTGGGCGCGTTTAGCTGCTTGTATACCTAATGGAGTATGTTCAATCACTAAACACTCATGGTGTTTTAAGTTTAATTCTGGATATACCTGATTTAGACGTTCAACTGCCAACAAGTAACCTTCTGGATGAGGTTTATTGCTGCTGATATCGTCCCCCGACACAATCACAGAAAAGTGTTCAGCTAATTTAGCAGATGTTAACACCATTGCTATTTCTGAGGATAAAGCATCGCTAACTAACCCCAATTTAAGATGACGGGAACGAATCTGAAAAATCACATCTTCAATGCCAGAATACAAAGGTAATTTTTCCAGCTTCCCCAATTCTAGCACATAAGCTTGAGCTTTGCGGACAAGTAACTGATTTATAGAAGCTTCGGTTAATACCCTACCACGACTTTTTAACAGACTTTGCAGATACGCACGACAGCTCATTCCTAAAAAAGTTTGACGTTCTTGGACCCGTTGAGTTTGAAGATTTTCTTGTATAAGAATTTCATCTATTAGTTGAATATGTACTGCTTTGTCCTTAATAATAATACCATTAAAGTCAAATAAAACTGCCTTTAAATTCCTAGATGAATTTTTGTACTTAGTATAATCCATAATCCTCTCCTACAAATGACTTTAAGTGCATTGGTAAAGCTAAAGAAATCGGTTGATTAATAACATTAACCGATTGTATGGGGTTTTTGGCAAACTTAATTGTTTTATCATAATTTTTTACAGTCAGTATCTCAGCTATGTTTAGTGTAATCAAGGACGCAGATCTGCGTCCCTACGAGTATCAATTGTCTACTTATTTTGCTGGTAAATCTGGGACTTCTCCAGTGCTCACCATTGCCCGATATAATAAAGCACAAACATCTGCTCTAGTGGCAACTTTTTTAGAATTTAACAATTTTTTATGGGGATAATTAGTAATTACACCATTTTCTGTTAAAGCCGCGATAAAATTACGATGTTCACTTCTAATACTAGAAGCATCACTATAAACTGAAAGGATATTTTCTGTTGAACCTGTAAATTTATAATTCAATCCTTTAGCTAAAGTGATTAAAACATCGAGACGGTTAAGTTTTTGGGTGGGGTTAAAGTTTTTGCTTTTGCTATTGAGAATAGTAAAAAAGCCCATTTCGTAAGTTTCTCGAATAGCATCATAAGCCCAATATTTCTGAGGAACATCTTTAAAATTAATTGCTTCTCGAATTTTACTTTTAACAAAGACTTTTTGTAAAAGAGCGGCTAATTCAGCACGAGTTACCGGTGCATTCGGACGAAAAGAATTATTAGGAAATCCGCTAATTACTTCCATTGCTGCTAATTCGGCAATATATTCTCTAGCCCAATAGTTTTTAGGAATATCAGAAAATGAGACTTGAATATCTTTAGCTACTCCTATTTGCCGATATTCACTTAATAATTTACCAAGTTCAAAACTAGAGTTTGCAGTAATTGGAGTTAATTTTACTAAACTACCAGGACTAGCTGTTAAGGCTTTTGCTAAAGTAGAATCAAAGGCATTGAGAGATTTACCAACTACAGCAAAATCACCTTCACTAAAGGATGTAGGATAAATGCCAGTGGTAGCAACTTTAGCAAATCCTGCGGCTTGATATTGGACAATATTGAGCTTTTCTGAACTATTCAGGAAAGTAACTTTTTGGTTATTAACTTCCGTGAAATAGTCGTAGGCATTATTATTATCAACAATGCTATCATTGTTAGTATCAAAACCATAAAAAGTGCGAACTACTTTGTCTTCTGTGGGATTAGCTGATAAAATCAAATTAACCGCGGTATTTTCTGGTAAACAGACAAATTCACTGTAACCAATAAAGCGATTATTTGTATCATATAAACGGATAACAATGCGATCGCCTAATTTAAATCCTTTAACAAACTTAGCTTTTTGCTTAATCTTATATTTATAATCACCTAAAAACCTTTCTTGACGATATTTATTACCATATTTACTCTTAATAGAAATACGGGCAATTACTTCTTTTATTGTTCCTCCAGGTTGCCATATATAAAGGGTAAATGCTGATTTTTTCTCTAGTGAAAAACTCGTATTATCAGGAGTATCAATTGCTTTACCGTCAGATTGACCTACTAAAAGTTGTGTTTGTGGAGAATTGCTAAATTTTGATGTAACTGGGGAAGAAATTCTTAACACTGCTAATGCAGAAGATACTGGTGATAATACGACAACAGAAACCGCTGTAACAAGCAGTTTACTCCAACTTAAGTTAATGGGATTCATTGTATTTATCTTACACCTAGCCAATGGACTAATATTCTCTAGATCAAAAATTTCGATGCTAGTGAAACTTACTGGTAACATAAGGCATTTTATATTACTTTTGACAAAGAAGCAAAAAAGAGATAATTACCCATTATCGGTTTCAATGTAGATAAGCTGTTATACACGGCAGAAATCACAAAATAAACACAACTCTCTAAAGAGATTAAATATGATTAAGATTCAATTCTTGACAAAGTTTAATTTGATCAATGTTGTACAGATAGTGGTAAAAAAACAGTAGGTGAAAGATGGAAAAATTCTGCTAAATCTTGGATATGACTTATAGTGAGTTGGCTTTTTTCCGTTAAAATATCAGATAACATAGATTCTGTCTTAAATACAGGAATCAAATCTTTTTGATGAAGGCCATATTCTTCTATAAGAGCTTTGAGTAACTCTATTCCATGAATATCAGGAACAGGCTCTTTTGTTTGCTCATACTCGCAAACTAAAGTACCGAGTAAATCAAGATAGTCTTGCTCATCTGGTGTTAATGGAGTATTGTCTAACAGAGAATCAATTACATTTTGAGTAGCCAATAGTTCCTCGTCAGATTTGATAGGTCTAGGAGGGAAGGTTTGTAATAATTTAATGTAGCTTGGCACTTTATCTGAGGTCTTAATCATAATTTTTACCTTAACACCTGTTACAGTCGGTGATGCTTTTACCAATAGCTCAGAGCCTTAGCTGAACTCTTAATCATCTTTATCTTAAACTTTGCGTCTTTGCTCCTTTGCGCCTTTGCGCGAAACATAATTCATACCGTAGTAATATCACATCCAAAATACCAAAAATCTCACGCCCAAACACAAAAACCCTCTCCGTGCCTCTGCGCCTCTGCGTGAGATAATATCCTAACCTACAACCAGCGAGCCGCATCCTTAGCGTGGTAAGTCAAAATCAAATCAGCACCAGCCCGTTTAAACCCGGTTAAAGTTTCCATAACAACACGCTGCTCATCAATCCAACCATTTAAAGCCGCAGCCTTCACCATCGCATACTCACCGGACACATTGTAAGCCGCCACAGGTAAATTAGTAGCTTCTTTAACGCGCCAAATAATATCCATATATGCCAAAGCTGGTTTAACCATCAGCATATCAGCGCCTTCAGCAATATCTAACTCAATTTCTTTCAGTGCTTCCCTAGCGTTACCGGGGTCCATTTGGTAAGTGCGTCTATCTCCAAATTGCGGTGTTGAGTCCGCAGCATCTCTAAATGGACCATAATAAGCCGAAGCATATTTAGCAGCATAGGACATAATGGGGATCTCTTCAAATCCCGCCTCATCCAAACCTGCGCGAATAGCTTGCACAAAACCATCCATCATTCCCGAAGGTGCGATAATATCAGCACCTGCTTGAGCTTGGGAAACTGCGGTTTTCTTTAATAATTCCAAAGTTGGATCATTTAATACCTTACCCGTTAAATCCCCAACTTGTAAATAACCACAATGACCATGACTTGTATATTCACATAAACAAGTATCAGCCATAACAATTAAATCAGGAACGGCATTTTTAACTGCGGTTGCTGCCTTTTGGACAATACCACAATCATGCCATGCCCCGGTAGCATCTATATCTTTATCTGCTGGAATTCCAAATAAGATAATTGCCGGAATTCCTAAATCATAAACCTCTTTGGCTTCCTCAACAATTTTGTCTACGGAAAGTTGATAAACACCGGGCATAGATTTAACTTCTTTAGCTATACTCTCTCCTGGTACAGCAAACAATGGATAAATCAAATCGCTAGTATTTAAAACAGTTTCACGAACCATACGACGTAATTGAGTATGGTTACGTAGACGACGAGGACGATGTATAGGAAACATAAATTTGGTTGAGACAAAAGAATAAAATGGCCACAGAATAAAGCGTCATAAAAGCGAGTTTCCAGCTTGCTCTATTCAGACAAACTACAAGCAGTGCTTTAACTGTATTTTGCCCTGCTGTTGATGAAGCCGTAGGGCATTTTATATTTTACAACTTGATAGACATTTGCTTGTAACAAATTTGCAAAAAACAATCTTAAAAAATCATGTAATTAATTTTGGTAATTTGTTTAATCAAAAGTCCATGATTAATCAAATTACCATATTTTCCCACATCTGATCTAAAAAACTCGAAAAATAAATGGATAACGACAAGGTTGATTAGGATTGCTAAAAACGCCAATTAGTGCCCAAATTGTCAATCCCCAGTGGATGATATAACCTAAACCTGCAAGTGGTAACAAGAAAAATAATGGTATAATCAACCAACCAGTCAGAAAAAATAATGCCCCCAGAATTGCTCCATATAACCAAACGTTAAAATGGAAATTGATAGATTCTTTAGCATTGTCTTTGACCACAGGATCATCTGATACAAATAATATGGCTACAGGTAAACCAATGGAGACCATTGTAGTGCTAAAAAAAATTGCTCCATGACACAATGCTGATAATAATTTACGTTTATCGTTGTCGTACATTGTTTGCTCCTCTGCAATTCTAGTTAATTATATCAAGTATTCGTGCTGCAAGCATCACACAATCCCTCCACCGTCACCTCATACCGTTCTACCTTTAACCCCTGTCGCAGTTGACTCAGATCAAGATCGGGGAAAGTATTCCAATTGATATCTTCAATTGCACCACAACAGCTACAGCGGAAATGATGATGGGGGGCAATATTAGCATCATAACGGCATACTCCTTCCTCTAATAGCACTTCTCGCACCAAACCCACCTCCCGTAGTGCTTGAAGTGCCGAGTATACAGTAGCTTGGGAGGAAGTGGGAGCTTCTTGATTCAAGTCCCTCAGAATTTGATCAACCGTTGGGTGATCTTCTCTTGCTAATAGGTTTGCATAAACACCAAATCTCTGGGGTGTGACTCGCAACCCTCTATTTTTAAGGGTTTTGATAATATCATTAGCTTTTTGCTGCATAGGATTTACTAATTATATTAAAGATATAGACTTCTATTATAACTTTTCCTTTTTAAGAACTAAACTTTTTTAAAAAATACATAATAAAATCAGTATTTCTAACTATTGACTAATTATTAAATCAGAATTATTCTGATTTGAGAGATAAACACACGAGTTAAAATCTTCCATCTACAAAAGAGGTATTTATGACTGCTATTACTCACGTTCCAAATGTAGTATTCAAGACTCGTGTTCGGGATGAGTCTATAGGTGGACCAAATCCTTATACTTGGAAAGACCTAAGTACAGAAGAGATTTTTGCCGGTAAGAAAGTAGTATTATTTGCTCTTCCTGGTGCTTTCACTCCTACCTGTTCTTCTACACATTTACCTCGTTATGAAGAACTGTTTAATGAATTTAAAGCTCAAGGTGTTGATCAAATCGTTTGTTTGTCAGTTAATGACGCATTTGTAATGTTCCAATGGGGTAAACAACAAGGTGCTAAAAATGTCTTCTTATTACCAGATGGTAGTGGAGAATTTAGCCGCAAAATGGGGATGTTAGTTGATAAATCTAACATCGGTTTTGGAATGCGTTCTTGGCGTTATGCAATGGTTGTTAATAACGGCGAGATTGAAAAAATGTTCATTGAACCTGGTTTTGAAGATAACTGTGGTAGTGACCCCTTTGAAGTATCTGATGCTGATACAGTTCTTGCTTACCTCAAAGGTGTAGAACGTCCTACTGAAATTGCACCTCGGTTAGCATTTGTTGGTTAATTAATAAACCGAGAAACTTCAATCTTTTGATAGAGGTTGATAATTTTTAATTTGTCTAAAGCAAGGGAAGTTACTTTTATAAAACTTCTTTTGCTTTTTTGTTTTGATAGACAAAATATCCTTGATTCTGTCTAATAAATTAGTTTCAAATCATGTATTTTATCGGATACTATTCCAAAATATAAGAGCAGGATAAATTTATAATTTTATTCTATGCAAATGGAGTATTTAAGGAGGTGAATCAATAGTGAGAATCACAATTTCTGAACTAGAACTTAGGATTTCAGAAGCGATTCTGGATGAACTAACTCCTTGGGAAATGAAAACTCTTAAGGGTGGTTACGTGATGAGAAAAGACAGAAGAAATCCGCCAACAACCAATATAACCAATACAACTGATCTTTCAACAGTATTCAAAGAACTAGACAGTAGTATGGAAAGGTGGAAAATCAGCCTCAAAGATACAACAGATAGTCTAAGAAGCAAATTCGATTTTTAATATCTGCTGCGAAAAATCAAATATTTTACTTATTTTCGTGTGTTTTCAGATTTATTAACCTGAAGATACACGATTTTTTATGGAGATTAATTCCATAATTTGCAGTTTTTATAAAAGACAGAATTCAGATATTTGTGTCTTTTTTACTAGGTTCAAAGCCTTGATTTTTCTATTTTTTATGAATAAAAATAGGAGTAACGGTTAAGGAAACACCAACTTAACCGACTCACAAATTCTAACTTACAAAAACAAATCTTCTTGGAGGAAATTATGGCAACTATTACCCTTTCTCAACTAAATACAACTGGTTCTGAATTATTTGCAGATTCTGAAAGCTATCTTAATGAATTGAATGATGCAGCTTCCGTATCAATCAATGGTGGTGGTAGCGATTTCAGCGGTTTTAGTGCCTATGGTGACTTTGGTGTTAAATATCTAGAATTCTTAGTTGATGGCTATGCGATTGCTAGTATTAAGCATATCGCTAAATCATTCAGTCATGGTGATTCTCACTACGGCCACTAATTACTTGGCTTTGTAGTTGACTACAAAGCCGATATAACTATCCAGGAGTCAAAGTAAAAACTAATCTATGTTATTTACATCAGATTGATTACTAATAATCCTGGATAGTTAATAAAATTATAGATACAAAAATTAAATTTTTCTAGAGGTAAGAAATGGCAAATATTATAATTTCTGACCTAGATAATGCTGATGAAAAAAAGTTTATTTTTAATCTAAATAATCTGGACAAGGCATCTATATTTGGAGGTGGATATAATGATGTTAATCAAATACTTAATTATGGTATTAAGGCTCTAGAGTTTGTATTGGTAATTTATGCTATAGATAGTATTTCATTCTTAACGAAGACATTTAAAAAATAAATAATTTCCAACTTATCAACAATAGCAATTCTACACACATGTTATTATCATTGCAAATGATGCCATTCTTAATAAGTTCTACCAACGTTTTCAATTACCTAATTGAAAACAGAATTTGTCAGCCACAAGAGCAGCCATTAAGTAAAATAGAATTAAAATCCGCGAAAAATTTCAATTTATTAATTAGTTTACCAGATGGTCGTCAACTCCTAGTAAAACAAGAGCGTTATGATCAAAATGGTAAAACTTTAGGCGAATTTATAGATGAGTGGAGAATTCATGATTTTTGTCAAAAATTCCCAGAGCTAAATCATTTACCTTCATCTTTATCAGAAGTAATTCATTTTGATTTAGAAAACTCCATCATTGTTTTTAACTATCTAAATCAATATCAAGATTTAGCGGAATTTTATGCCAAAGGTCGGGAATTTCCTGCTGAAATTTCTCAGTTAGTTGGTACGACTATTGCAGCTATTCATCGCAAGACAATAAACAATAAAAGCTATCAAAATTTCTTTGAAAATCCTCTAAAATCTCACAATATTATCAAAGGATTAGATAGAATTACACCACAAATATTTGGTCAACTTCCGGCTGATGGTTTGAGATTCTTTGCTCTCTATCAACGTTACGATAATTTAGGAAAAGCAATTGTACAATTAAATCAGGCTTTTACTCCCTGTTGTCTCACCCATAATGATCTCAAACTTAATAATATTCTTTTATCTTTAAACTGGGAAACAGAACTTGAAGATAAATTACCTGGAAACAAAAATATCATCCGATTAATTGATTGGGAAAGAGGCAATTGGGGAGATCCTGCTAATGATTTAGGCACAATAATTGCTAGTTATCTGCAAATTTGGTTATATAGCATAGTGGCTAATAAAACTATCCCTATTGAAGAATGTTTACGTTTAGCTGCTATTCCGTTAACAATGATTCAACCTTCTTTATCAACATTAGTTACTGGTTATTTAACTAATTTTCCAGAAATTTTAGAACTGCGTCCAGATTTCTGGCAATTAGTGATGCAATTTAGCGGTTTAGCTTTAATTAGAGCTATTCAGGCTAGACTTCAATATGAAAAAACTTTTGATAATTCAGGTATTTGTATCCTCCAAGTTGCTAAGAGTTTATTATGCCGTCCCCAAGCATCTATTTCCACAATTTTGGGGATGGAATTTTCAACAATAATTTCTAAAAATTTATCTCTTGTTTAGAGAAGGAAAGCTTGTATGCAAGTATTAGATTCTATAAATAGTCAACTTTTCCAATTACCAAAAGAATTACAAACAGCACTGCAAAATATTGTTGACAATCTGGAAATTGAATCATTTTATTCTATTAAGCATCCAGAATACAAATTACCAGAATTACCAGAATCAGTAATTGCTCGCTTTAAAAATTTATCCTTAGATATTCAAAATAAACACTTGAGTATGCAATTACGTAATTTTCTCTATAGTGCTTATTACAACGGTTCTTGGACTAATTCTCTTAATACTGACACCGAAATAAATAACTTCAGTAATAATAACTTATTTGGCATGGATTTGGCATTTTATGAAAAACTACATACAAGTAATACAGGAGGAGGTTATTGGAGTAAAAATTGGTTAGTAGTTCATGAAGAACATGATGGCTGTTTAGCAGTGCAGAAAAATGGTTTAACCTTGCATATTGAGCGGGATTTATATTTATCAGAAGTTGATAAATCAGCTAATATTGGTAATTTAGTAGCAATTAAAATGCCTAAAAATCTAGTTCAAAATGGATTTTATATGGCAGTATCTAATGTGGGAACTCAAGACAATCAAGATATTGTCAGAATCTACTTTAATCTATCACCAGAAGGAGCAGTATCTGTGATGAAAAATGTGACTACAGAACTCAATAATATGCAAGTTTCTTTCTCATTTAAAGCTCTATATAATCCTGATGAATATAGACGTTATGATTCGGCAGTTCTTTACTTTAATAAACATCAATATAAAACAATTTATCCTATGTTACAACAGGTATATTCAGAAAATCAAGATAGTTTTTTCGCACAAGTACCGTTGTTTACTAAGCAACTAGCACCAGGATTAGGTTGTGCTGAAGAACCAACCAATAAGCTGGCAGAAAAAGAAAGTTTTGGGACTAATCGTTGTCAAATAATTGCTAATGGTTTAATTGCTGCTTGGCAAGCGGGTAATAATCATCCTGAAAGTCGAATGACAGCTATTTTGGAACAATTTACTTTACACAAAATCAAATTACGATATCCTTATCTTAATGGCTATTCAGATGATATTTATACGACTTTAGATTGATAATATCAATATCCCCGAATTCTCTAAGAATTCGGGGATCTCAAGTATTTTTTAGACAGTAATTATTAGCTTTTTGGCTACTGTTAATTAAGATCTTCGAGTTCGGTAATCTCCCATGTCTAAGATCATGATAAAATCGATTTGTGCAACTAACGCAGATTGTAAATTTATCAAGGTTAACTTTACTGTATGAAAAATAACCATGTTTTTCTAACTTTAGCCCTATTGACTTGTTTTGCCGCTCCCCAAAAAGTTCTAGCAGATGAGATGTGGAAAACGAAGGAATATAATGTGATCTATCAAACAGATCGTAACAAAACTGCTATCTGGAGTTATGGCCGCAATAGACTTATATTTATTGATGGTTTAGCAGGAGTCACTACCAACCGGGGTTCATACAGCGGCTATTGGGCACAAGATCGTGATCGTTCATCGGTACGTTGCGATACCTATAGAGAAGGTGCTAATGGTAAACCTACTTATTATTGGGGCAGATTTGAAATTACCTTCATTGATCCAGATTTCCCTTCTCGCTGGCAAGCTAATCTTAGTCTTTGTGATCGCCTTCCTACAATGACTTTAAATGGTAAACCGATTACATCCGATCAATAAGACTCAAATAAATTCTGTAGAGACGTTGCATAAAACGTCTTTACAACTAAAAATAAACTCCATATCAATGAATAGCATAATTATCTCCTGTTTTAACTAGCTTCACTAAATATTTCTATGGGAGAAACAGGAGAATTTATTTCATCTCCTAATGTAGCCATAATTTCTAATTTATTAATTTGCTCTTTTAACCAATTAGTAAATAAATCTCCAAGAATCCCTACCCGGATTTGTTCATTCAATTGGGGGGCAATAATTTCTTCAACAATAATTATATGAACTCCCTTAGGTGTAGTTACTGGTTTAATCATTTCTGGGGGATTAGCTGCAAAAACTGCGGAAGCAACTTCTGGTCTAAAATCACTGCGTTTGCGGATACCTTGATATCCTCCAGCGCGACGGATTTCAGGATTTTGGATATATTGACGAGCTACTTCTTGAAAACTAATTTCCCCTTCTTGGAGAGCATAAAATATTTCTAAAGCTAGATCTTCATCATCTAATATCACTTCATAGGTAACTGCTCCGCTATAACTAATTTGATGAGCATAAAAAAATGGTTCTATCTTGTCAGCAAATAAATGATGGGCTAATTTCGCAGATAGGAGATTAAGATTAGCTATTTCTTCAAAATTGTCTAAGGAAAGATAATGTTTTTTTAACCATTCCCATGTGTCATCTGCTTTAATTAGATTATTAACTAATCGTAAATTATCTGCGGATTGTTGTAATTCTGCTATTTCAATGCTAATACCTTCTTTTTTAGCTGTTTCTGTAATGATTTTCCTGGTGGCAATTGCCTCTAATAAACTAGGGATTTGACAGGATATTTTCAGATGATAAATAATATCTTCTTTGGATATTTTTAAAATATTTGACATGATTTAATCTCCTGAATTTACTCAATTTATTAAAAATTCTTTTTTTCTTACTTAAAGAAATTATTAACGTATCTATCATATTTACCTAATATGTGATCTTTTTATCTCTATCCAATGGTACTTTTAATATTTTTGATAATTTATAGTCACAAAATTTGCCAATAAAAAACAAAATCCCTAACTTCTTCAAGAAGTCAGGGATTTAATTAATTAACAAAGAAAATTTTACTAACCGAGAGAAACAGTTAAACTTCCGGGTTTAGCTAAATCACCAGTTAATACCACCCCCCGATTATTAGTGTGTAAATGACGGAGAATTTTGTAAATTGCTTCAACTTCCTCAGCAGCGCCGACAATATCTGCAAGTTCAGTCATAGAAAGTGCTTTTTTCTGGGTTTTTAACACTTCTAGAACCCGTTTTTGTAAATCAAGAATCACAGCAGCGGCTTTTTTACCAGCTTCCACACCTGGTTGATGATAAGCATTGACATTAACTAAACTGGCATATAAACCCACAGCCCGTTCATACAATGCAATTAACGCGCCCACAGTGCGAGCATTAACTTGAGGAATGCTGACTGTAATCGAATCGCGGTTATTTTCATACAATGCTTGACGAGTTCCTAACAAAAATCCACAGAGATAATCACCAGAAGTCACTCCAGGATCAACTTCTGGGGATTTTCCTTGACGATCTTCTAAAACTTCAATTAAGGTAGCAAAGAAATTAGGGACACCTTCACGCAACTGTTGTACATAGGCGTGTTGGTCCGTTGAACCTTTGTTACCATAAACTGCAATCCCTTGATATACAGTTTTCCCGTCCAAATCTTTTTCCTTACCTAAAGATTCCATTACCAGTTGTTGCAAATAGCGGCTAAATAGCAACAGGCTGTCTTTGTAAGGAAGAACAACCATATCTTTTTCACCCTGACCATTACCAGAAAAATACCAAGCCAGGGCTAATAAGGCAGCCGGGTTATTTTTGAGATTGGGGACGCGGGTAGCATCATCCATCTCTTTTGCACCATCTAGCATGGCACGGATATCAATGCCCTGTAATGCCGCAGGTACTAGCCCTACAGCGGACATTTCTGAGGTACGTCCACCCACCCAGTCATACATGGAGAACCGGGCTAACCAATTTTCAGATTTGGCGACCTGATCCAGATTGCTACCGGGTCCAGTAATCGCCACTGCATATTTAGCAAAGTCTAAATTTTGGGCTGTGTAAGCTTGTTTGACTTCAATCATGCCGTTGCGGGGTTCGGGAGTACCTCCAGATTTGGAAATCACTAATACCAAAGTTGTGGCTAGTTTATTTCCCAGTTGAGCCAGAACCCGATCAATTCCGGTAGGGTCGGAATTGTCTATAAAGTGAATTTGTAAGGGCGGTAAATCGGGAGAAAGAGCTTCAGCGACAAATTGCGGACCTAAAGCTGAACCACCAATACCAATGGAGATGATATCTGTGAAGCGGCTTTCTTTGGGGGGATGAATCGCCCCGGTGTGTACTTGGTCGGCAAAAGCTTCGATTTGTTCCAAGGTTTGAACTATTTCTTGGGTTAGTTCAGGGGTGGGGGCTAAATCTGGATTCCGTAACCAGTAATGCCCTACCATGCGGTTTTCGTCAGGATTGGCGATCGCACCTTTTTCTAATTTCACCATATCCGTAAACGCCTTGTCAAACTTAGGCTGTAATGATGCCACAAACGCATCATCAAACCGCATTCGACTAATATCTAGATATAGTCCTAATCCTGGATGGAAATATAACCAATCCTGGTATCTTTGCCAAAGTGCCCTAGAAGTCATAGGGAAGTCCCAAATAAAGTGTTGGTCAAACACAAGTTTAATGTATGGTTTTGGCGATCCCTGCTTTGTCTTATACAGTTTTTAACAGAATAACGGATATGGGGAGTTTTAAGTTGTTGACACTCTCAGGGCTGAATTAAGTACAAAGGTGATAAATCTTTACGTACTTTAACCAATCTTTACAAAAAGAAAAACTCTATGGTCAGTGATCAGTAGTCAGTGGTCAGTGGTCAGTGGTCAGTAGTCATTAGTCATTAGTCATTAGTTAGTGGTTATGAACGAACAACCAACAACGAACAACCAACAACTGACAACTGACAACTGACAACCAACAACTGACATAACACCAGTAAGTGATGTATCTGGCGATTTTTAATCGCCAGGATGATCTTAATGGGTAGATTCTTGGATCAAAGTATCCAACTCTTGCTGCATTTTATTTTTGACTAACTCATAGCATTCATTAACATAAATGCGATCGCTTGCAGCTTCTCTTCCATAGCGAGAAAATACAATAGGCGGACAAACCCTAGTGTATATAGGCATAGGAAAAGGAATATTAGGCCAAGGTCCAAAAGCCACTCCCCAGGGTAATCCTAGATAAATAGGAAAAACCAGAGGGTCAACTCCAAACAGCCAAGGCATACCCATTTTATGAAATTGCTGCATGATTTCATATATATCAGCTAAGACAATCAGAGTATCATGTGACCCCCAGGAAATGGCCGGGACAATTGGCACATTTTCCCGCAACGCTAACTTGATAAATCCCTGGCGTTGGGCAAAGTAAATTTTATCCCGCATTGCATGGGGACGAAAGACATCCTCCGCCCCACCAGGATAGACTAAAACACTAGCACCAGACCGCAAAGCCGCGTAAGCCATTTTCGGATGAGCTCTGACTGCTCCACCCTTCATCGCCATTTCTGCTGCTAGAGGGAAGACATCCCAAACTTTAGGGTGCATCAAACCATAAATCGGTCTCTCCACGCCAAAGCGACGCAACCAATCATATAACATCATGAATGTGTCTGGAGAGGCCAGCCCGCCATTATGAGAACCAACAATCAGGATTTTTTGATTGGGAACATTTTCCCAACCACTGGTTTGGACTCGAAAATATAAGTTATGTAACCAGCCTAAGATAGGCATCATAGACTCAATAAACTTTGGATCTCGTTGCTCTAAGGACCACCCTGTATTGGTGTTTTGAAGATGCTTCAGTTTTAACATCAGGAAATTTTTCAGGATTTACACGGATAAAACTATCCGTTGTTTTGCAGTTTCATTCAGCCTAACGCAAGGAAAGCCATTGTTTTCTTCACTCTAAAATCAAGAAATATTCAGTAGGAACACAATCTAATTGTTCTCGTCTCAATAAGTAATATCTCAAAGGTCAGTCGTCAGCAGTCAGTGGTCAGTGGTCATGAACGAACAACTGACATTACGAAAAGTTCTGCAAAATCCGGCTAAAACAGACCTTTTTGTTTAAAACCCAATGCAGCCAATATATGAGAGCATAGAAATAACATGAAAACTTTGAAGCTATTGAAAATTGCTTCCCTAGCATTTACAACAGGTTTATTATTGAATCAGTCTAGTTTTGCTGACACCTCAACCATTGAAATTAATTCTGCTTTGACAGAAGACCTAATATTAACAGGTCTGTCTGGGGGGGATGTGAAAGATAAATGTGGGAATATTAGCTCCACCCCTAATCAAGTAATTTCAATTACAGAGCCATTGCCTTATCTACGCTTCACGGTAGAGGCTAAAGATAATGAAGCTACAGGACAAACACTATTGATTTCAGGACCGGGAGGGAGATTTTGTGTTCTTGCTGAAGGTGGCAAGGCAGAACTCTCTGGTTACTGGCAAGAGGGTAAATACTTAGTGTATGTAGGTCAATCACGAAATAAGCAGAAGTACACTCTTTCTATTTCTCTGAAAAAACCAATTTTAAAATAGTACACCTGTCACATATCACCTTCTTCTTTTTGGCAACAAATTGGACTCCTAACATGATATTGGTATTACAGTGACTCAATAAAATCTTGAAGGGGGAAATATGTTTAGAAGGCTAATTGGTGTTGTTGTTGCTACTATTTTACTGACTTTTCAGATGGTTATCAGTAGTGCAACAGCTTTAGAACTAAATAAAACTATCCGCACGGTGCCATTAAATGACAAAGGTGATACTGTTGTATTATCTCTGAAACAAGTCAAAGAAGGTAAACGACTATTCAATTACGCTTGCGCTCAATGCCATGCAGGTGGTGTGACGAAGACTAACCAAAATGTGGGACTTGAACCAGAAGCTTTAGCAGGGGCTCTACCCAACCGCAATAATATTGAAGGACTGGTGGACTATATGAAAAATCCCACCACCTATGATGGTGAAACAGAGATTTCTGAAATCCACCCCAGTATTAAGAGTGCAAATATTTTCCGAGTCATGCGAAATCTTGAAGAGGAAGACTTGAAAGCAATTGCTGGACATATTCTCCTTGAGCCCAAAGTTGTTGGCGCTAAATGGGGTGGCGGTAAAATTTATTACTAAACTATCCTGATACAGCCATACAAATTGTCAGGGAACAGATGATACATTCCCTGACATTTCAACAACTAATTTCTAAGCTGTACAGGCATAGCCAAATAAGTCATTTTTAACCCACCTAAAGGAGTAAAAATTACTGGAGTTAAACTTTGATTTAAGTGCATTTGAATTTCTGAAGATGGTAATTCTTTCAAACCTTCCATTAGATATTTGACATTAAAAGCAATGTCTATATCTTCTCCAGATATTTGTGCTGGCATTGATTCTGTACCACTACCCACATCTTGGGCTTCACAAGATAAAGTAACTTCTTGATTGGCATTATCAATGCTAACTTTGACAATATTGTTTTTCTGATCTGCTAATACAGCAATTCGTTCTAAGGTGCTGATAAATTGCTTTCTTTCTAATGTAACTTGACGTTCAAATTGACGAGGAATTAATTGCCGATAGGCTGGATATTGTCCTTCTAAAGTGCGGCTTGTTAACCGTTGATTTTGCCAAGCAAAGACTACTTGACCTTGATCTAAGTATACCGCTACAGTATCTTCCGAGGCGGAACTATGTCCTAACATCCGTTGTAATTCCCGTAATGCTCTTGCGGGTACTGTCACTTCTACCTGTTCACTCCCTTCTACAGGACGCTCATTGTTGGTTTCCAGCACGGCTAAACGGTGTCCATCGGTGGCTGCAAATTCTAAAGTGTCTTGTTTTAGGGTTAAATGTACTCCTGTGAGGACTTGTTTAGTTTCGTCTGAACTGGTAGCAAATAAAGAACCTTTTAAACCTTCAATTAAGGCAGCAGTGGTAAGAGTAATTGCTTCAGCGTTTTCAATCACTGGTAATTCGGGAAATTCTTCCGCGCCCATTGCTCGCACTTGGTAACGTCCGGTCTTGGGCTTGAGTGTAACAATTATACCTTCTCCACCTGCGTCTCCTGATTGGTCATCGAGGGTGATTTCCCCTTCTGGTAACCGAGAAGTGATATCTACAAGTAGTTTGGCGGGGAGAGCGATCGCTCCACTTTCTAATACTTCGGCTGTAAAACTGGTACGGATACCTAAACTCAAGTCAAAGGCTGTTAAACTCACTTGATTAGTTTTGGCATCTGCTTGTAATAAAATATTAGCCAGGACTGGGTGAGTTGGCCTAGATGGGACTGCACGACTAACGAGAGAAAGATTACTACTGAGATCACTTTGAGAACAGATTAATTTCATCTTAAAGGTAATTGAATGGGGGGAATTGGGAATAGGTAATTGGTAATGGGTAATTGGTAATTGGTAATTGGTAATTGGTAATAACTGATTTACCCATTACGTTGTTATCTTAACTGCTTAAAGCCTTGATAAACCGTTGTAAACTCTTAAACACACTGGATTTTTTAGCTGGTGTAGAGTCTGTGGTGTTTTCCCCTTTCCCTAGGAGAATTGCGTCTAATTCATCACCAGAGGGTTTTTTAGGGAGTTCGGTAATTTTTTGATATTCACCTTCTGTTTCTAACCATATTTCCCACAGTCCAGGGTAGCAACGGAAAAGGGCAGATTGATCATCGACAGGACGGATATAGTAACAAGATTCGATGGTACTAATGAAGCGACGACGGGTTTCCCTGGCTGTGTAACCGATACCAACGATACTAGAATCTTCTAGTCGGGGTGTCAACATGATGACGGGACGTTCTCCAATTAGTTCACACAATTTTTCTAATTGTGGTACTTCTACGGATGTGGGGGCGATAAACAGGAAAATTTCATCTTCTGGCTGAATTTTCGCGGCTAAAGATGCAGCCCTACCTGTACCAATATCGGAAATTTGGAATTGTGCATCTGTCCAATCACGACGGGCTAAAGCAGCCGCACCAGCATCAGCAAAAAAGACTTTGAGACGGGATTCATATTCAGTAAACTGAGGGAGAAACTGTTCTGCAACTGTCATGAATTTGAGTTCTGGAAATAATAACTCAACTTGAATCCGAGTTACACCATCAGCTAAAGCTGATTTTACCGCTTCAGTTGATTGAGCGATCGCATCTTCTAGGGTTTTGGGTAGTTCGGCCATGGTTTACAAAGTCGCTGGATTAGTATTTAATTCTCTCACTATTAAGTCTCCGGTTATAAAATCGCGGATTGGGAGAGATAGTTTCAGATTTAACAATAAGTGCTATAATGGGAGATTACGGCTTATGCTCCTAGTCTTGGTGCTTACTGCCCATTTACCATTTTAAACCATTCGTCCGCCTAAGACTGCAGCCATAATTGGCGACAGGCCGATGTTATTTCTGGAGTTCTATGTCTTTTTCTAATCTCGGCTTGTCCCCTGAAATTATCCGTGCTGTTACGGAGCTAGGATATAATCAACCTACACCAATCCAGAAACAGGCTATTCCTGTGGTATTGGCTGGAGGTGATATTATGGCTGGAGCGCAAACTGGTACTGGTAAAACCGCCAGCTTCACTCTACCATTGTTACATCGTTTGTCTGCAAATAAGAGTATTTCCAGCAATTCTCAGGGATTTTCCCCAATTCGGGCTTTAATTCTCACTCCTACTCGTGAACTCGCTGCCCAGGTACAAGAAAGTGTCTGTGATTATGGTAAATACTTAGATCTGAATTCAATGGTGATGTTTGGGGGGGTGAGTATTGGTCCCCAAAAACAGAAATTGAGAACCCGTATAGATATTTTAGTTTCCACTCCGGGACGATTGTTAGATCATGTTCAACAAGGGACAGTTAATTTATCCCGTGTAGAAGTGTTGGTACTGGATGAAGCAGATCGAATGCTGGATATGGGTTTTATTAATGATATTCGCCGTATTCTGGCACTTTTACCCAAACAACGCCAGAATTTGCTATTTTTTGCGACTTTCTCGGATAAAGTTAAAATCCTGGCTGCTGGGTTACTAAATAATCCGACAATGATTGAAGTGGCACGTCGGAATGTAACTGCGGCTACGGTATCACAGAAAGTTTATCATGTGGACCGCGATCGCAAACGGCAATTACTTTCTCATCTGATTCGGGAAAATAAATGGTATCAAGTATTGGTGTTTAGCCGCACTAAATATGGTGCTGACCGCTTAGTTAAGCAGTTAGGTGAGGACCGTATTCAAGCTTTAGCTATTCACGGGAATAAGAGTCAAGGAGCACGAACTCACGCTTTAACTAAGTTTAAAGATGGGACTTTGCAGGTATTAGTAGCAACGGATATTGCTGCGCGTGGTCTTGATATTAGTGAATTACCTCACGTTATTAATTACGATTTACCGAATGTTCCAGAGGATTATGTACATCGTATTGGTCGAACTGGACGCGCTGGTGCGGAAGGTCAAGCGATTTCCCTTGTATGTGTTGATGAACATCATTTATTAGCGGATATTGAGCAACTAATTGAGCAGCGTTTACCTAAGGAAGTGGTGGCTGGTTTTGGAGTCAACCCGGAAATTAAGGCCGAACCAATTCCCAATGGACGCAAAGCTCCTGCTGGTGGTGGTGGAAATCAGCGAACTCGTCGTTCTGCTCCTAAATCTGCTTCTCAAAAGTCGCCTAAACAGCCTTCTTCACGCACAGCAGCGGGGGATAAAAAGTCTAGTCCTGGCTCACCGACACCACGTCGTTCTGGTAAACGTAGGTAATAGACCAGTCCCCACAAGGGAAAGTGTTTAGTCTCTAGAGACTAAACTTACTAATAAATTTGGCATTGCTGATAGCTTGCGTAGCGAAGCGATACTGAAGTATGAAATTGAAAAATCAAAAATCTCAAATTCTTACTCTCTGAGACTCTGCGCCTCTGCGTGATGTAAAATTATATCCTGAATCAGCAACGCCATAAAATTTAATTTATGAAAATACTCATCCTCAATGCCGGTTCTAGCAGCCAAAAGAGTTGTTTATATGATATAACATCCCCAATTCCTAATTTAGCCCCCCAACCCCTCTGGGAAGGGAAAATAAATTGGACTCAAGACCAAAACCCAGCGGAAATTACCGTCAAAACCGCTACAGGTGCAAAACTGCAAGAAACCCTTGCGGGAGATTCTCGACAGGTGCAATTTGCTTACCTGCTATCTACTCTCATCAATGGTACAACTAAGGTAATTGATGATTTATCAGCCATAGAAGTGGTGGGACATCGGGTAGTACATGGTGGTCAAGATTACCGAGAGGCTGTGATAATTACGGAAGATGTTAAACAGGCGATCGCTCGTTTATGCAATCTCGCGCCAGCACACAATCCAGCAGCTTTAGTAGGTATCGAAGTCATTGAAAAAAGTTTGGGGAATGTGAGTCAAGTTGCAGTTTTTGATACAGGATTTCATAGCACCTTACCGGAGTCCGCAGCTATCTATCCCATCCCCTATCATTTAGCAGAGCAAGGTATTCGTCGTTACGGCTTTCATGGTATCAGTCATCAGTATTGTGCGAATCGAGCAGCGGAAATTCTGGGTCGAGGTTTATCATCTCTGCGGATAATTACTTGTCATTTAGGTAATGGTTGTTCCCTAGCTGCTATCAAAAATGGTCGCAGTATTGATACAACTATGGGATTTACTCCTCTGGATGGTTTAATGATGGGTAGCCGCAGTGGATCAGTTGATCCAGGGATTTTAATTTATCTATTGCAGCAGTATAATTACTCTAGTCAAGAATTAGACAATGTGTTAAATAAGGCTTCTGGATTAAAAGGTATTTCTGGAGTATCCAGTGATTTAAGGGAGGTGATAGCTGCTAAAGAACAAGGTAATCAACGCGCTCAATTAGCATGGGATATATACGTACATCATTTGCGGGCTGGTATCGGGGCGATGCTGGCGAGTTTAGCTGGTTTAGATGTATTAGTCTTTACTGCTGGGGTAGGGGAAAAATCCGCAGGAATCCGTCAAGCAGCTTGTACAGCTTTTGAATTTTTGGGGCTAAAAATTGATTTAGAGAAAAATCAACAACAACCTGTTGATATTGATATTGCCACATCTGATTCAACAGTGCGCGTTTTAGTTGTAGCAACTCAGGAAGATTGGGCAATAGCACAACAATGTTACCAATTGATGCGATAATCAAGAGGGAGGGGAGGTTATCCTCATTTTTAATTTTTAATGCTGAATTTTTAATTACTCGAAGTATGCTTTTATCTCGTGAAGCTTTTATTACACCCTTGGTCGCTTGCTTGTGTATTACTGGCATTAGCTTAATACAAATACCAAAACTGCAAAAACTGTTAATTAATAAACAAGCGATTTCCGTAGAAACTCTGGAAAAAGACCTCAAAAAAGCAAGTCTCCACTTGCAATTATTCCAGAATGTACCCAGCTTTGGTTATAAAAACCTGATTGCAGATTGGGTGTATATTGATTTTTTGCAATTTTTTGGTGATACGGAAGCCAGAGATAAAACAGGTTACAGTATCAGTCCAGAATATTTTAAAGTTATTTTAGACCGCGACCCACGATTTCTAGAAGCCTATTTATCACTTTCAATAAGTAGTTCTTTATACGGTGGTATGCCAGATCAAACCATAGCTTTAATGGAAAAAGGATTAAAATCTATATCCCCTCAAGTACCAAAAAGATCCTATTATGTTTGGCGCTATAAAGGCACAGATGAGCTATTGTTTTTAGGTAATGCTCAAGCAGCCCGAACATCTTTTCTCAAAGCCGCAGAATGGGCAAGTGCTTACACTGATGAAGAAAGTAAACAAGTAGCATCTATTTCTGACAGGACTGCTCAATTTCTCAGTAAAAATCCTGATAGCAAATCGGCGCGAGTCGCTACATGGACAATGGTTTTAAATAATAACATAGATGAAAAAACTCGCAAACGGGCAATTCGGGAAATTGAAGCTCTGGGAGCAAAGGTCATTGTTAATCCCGACGGTACAACTAATATTAGACCAGGAGCAGATTAATTGGTCAGTTATTCATTCGGTGACTCCTCCTGAGAATCGTTACAATAGAACTCCTACTATCTTCACGTTTTAGACCCCACAGGAGGTGGGAGATTATTTTGAGCATGACAGGAGGATGATTTTGAGATATCTTAAGATAAGTTAACATAATTATCATAATGTCCTCTTCCTTAGAGAAGCAAGGTATAAGCAGCAAACAAGTACAGGAGAATCAACATCGGTGAATAATAAAAGATGGAGAAATACGGGGCTGTATGTGCTCCTTTTTATAGTTGTTATTGCGCTAGGAACAGCTTTTTTTGACAAACAACCTCAAAGCAGAGAAACATGGCGTTACAGCCAGTTTATCCAAGAAGTTGAAAAAGGTGGAGTTGAGAGAGTTAGTTTGAGTTCCGACCGGTCTACAGCCCTGGTAACACCCAAATTTGACCCTAATAAAAAGATTGTCACCTTAGTTAATGACCCGGATTTAATTAATACTCTCACAGCTAAGGGTGTTGATATCGCTGTATTACCTCAAGCAGACGAAGGATTTTGGTTTAAGGCTCTCAGCAGCTTATTCTTTCCTGTGTTGCTGCTAGTTGGCTTATTTTTCCTGCTCCGTCGCGCTCAAGGCGGTCCTGGGAATCAAGCTATGAACTTTGGTAAATCTAAAGCTAGGGTGCAAATGGAACCCCAAACTCAAGTTACATTTGGGGATGTTGCGGGTATTGACCAAGCTAAATTAGAATTAAATGAAGTTGTAGACTTTTTAAAGAATGCTGATCGCTTTACTGCCATTGGTGCGAAAATTCCTAAAGGTGTACTTTTAGTTGGACCTCCTGGTACTGGTAAAACCCTGCTTGCGCGGGCTGTAGCTGGAGAAGCTGGTGTTCCTTTTTTCTCAATTTCCGGTTCGGAATTTGTGGAAATGTTTGTGGGTGTGGGCGCTTCCCGTGTCCGTGATTTATTTGAACAAGCGAAAACTAATGCTCCTTGTATCGTCTTTATTGATGAAATTGACGCGGTAGGTCGTCAACGGGGCGCTGGTTTAGGTGGTGGTAATGACGAACGGGAACAAACCCTTAACCAGTTGTTGACGGAAATGGACGGTTTTGAAGGTAACACTGGTATTATTATTATCGCTGCTACCAACCGTCCTGACGTATTAGACGCGGCTTTATTACGTCCTGGTCGTTTTGACCGTCAAGTTGTGGTTGACCGTCCTGACTACGCGGGAAGAAGCGAAATATTGAGAGTTCACGCCCGTGGTAAAACTTTATCTAAAGATGTAGACTTGGATAAAATCGCCCGTCGGACTCCTGGTTTTACTGGTGCTGATTTATCTAATTTACTCAATGAAGCCGCAATTTTAGCTGCTCGTCGGAATTTAACTGAAATTTCGATGGATGAAATTAATGATGCTATTGACCGCGTATTAGCGGGTCCTGAAAAGAAAGACCGGGTAATGAGCGAAAAGCGCAAAACTTTGGTAGCATACCATGAAGCAGGTCACGCTTTGGTTGGGGCTTTAATGCCTGACTATGACCCTGTCCAAAAGATTAGCATTATTCCCCGTGGTCGGGCTGGTGGTTTGACTTGGTTTACTCCTAGTGAAGACCGTATGGATACTGGTTTATATAGCCGTGCGTATCTGGAAAATCAAATGGCTGTGGCTTTAGGTGGTCGTCTCGCTGAGGAAATTATCTTTGGTGAGGAGGAAGTTACGACAGGTGCTTCTAATGATTTACAGCAGGTGGCCAGGGTAGCTAAACAAATGATAACTCGTTTTGGCATGAGCGATCGCTTGGGTCCGGTAGCCCTTGGTCGTCAACAAGGAAATATGTTCTTGGGTCGAGATATTATGTCTGAGCGCGATTTCTCGGAAGAAACTGCTGCTGCTATTGATGAAGAAGTGCGGAAGTTGGTAGATACGGCTTATATTCGAGCTAAAGAAGTTTTAGTCAATAACCGCAAGGTTTTAGATGAAATTGCTCAAATGCTGATTGAAAAGGAAACCGTAGACGCTGAGGAATTACAAGAAATTCTTGGTAATAACGATGTGAAAATGGCTGCTTTTGCGTAATTTTTCTTAAACTTTGAAAAAGGGTAATTCTGGTTTTTCTGGAATTACCCTTTTTTTTGAAGTTATAGTTGAATTTTTCTCTCTGCGCTCTCTGCGTCTCTGTGGTTCGATTCAAAAATAATTTATCTAACCACAGAGGCACAGAGGACACAGAGAGAGAAAAAGTAGAGAGTTTTTTGCATCAGTTTTGAGACATTTTTTATTTAGAAGTCCCTAAACTTGCATGATACTATTGTTTAATTTATTATTCGATTCCATAAAAACATCTGTAGAGCAGTAACCCGTTATATATCATGGAAGTTTTACCATTACCCAATAATTGGCAAGATATTCAACCTGACGTTGTATATTCTTCGACCTATGATTTGCAAGTTTCATTTAGCGACGAACAAATAAAATTAGGTATAAGATATGATAGTAAAGGAAAGCATTTAAAGGCAATTGCGAAAGGGTTAGTACACCCACAGGGTAGTATTGGGCTTGTTGATTCTCAAGAAAAAGGATATAATTTAAAATCTAAAGTGTTAGGTAACGGTGGAGATAGACGGTTTCACGCCAAATATGTTAATGGTATATTACATTTTCCTGGTTTTGTAACACAACATTAATCCAGAATATATTATGACTACACTTAAATTGAAAAATCACCAAATCTGGCAAGATTTAACTGAGATATTAGAAAATTTAGATCCTAATTCTCTTGTTCAAAAACATCTTGAACAATGCTGTTATACAATCAATGGTTATTGGGATGAACAGGATAAATATTATGAATCAATTACTTTACCTCACCCCATAGAAGCAAAATTAATCAGCAGTTTTGTGGGTGTTACCCAAGATAATCGGTTTCTAAAACTCAAGTTTTCTCTTATGAATTTTCTGGAAAATATAGGTGAGTTAGTTCTTATCTATAATGAAAATCTAGAATTGATTGATGAAAATTGGCTTTTAGATATAGATTCTCCTCTGCTTGATAAAAGACAATTTACTAACACCTAAGATAATTGTAGGTTGGGTAGAACGAAGTGAAACCCAACAAAATATAGCTAGACTTATGAAAGTAATCTATTTTTGCACGCAGAGGCGCAGAGTCTCAGAGAGTTAATTGTCTTTTATCCTATTTGTAAAACTAAGGTTTCTTCTCCTGGTGAAATTAGGGTTTTTCCGACTGGTAAAATGGCTAAAGCGTTGGTTTGTGCTAAGTTAATTAAGTTCCCTGAATTTAAGTTACCACTGGTTTGCTGAAATTCATAAATACCATCATTTAAATTTAAATTACCCCAAATATAAGTTTCCATTTTCCCGTTAGATTTTAATTCAGAATGAGATTTCACTTTGATAAATTTACTTTCCCAACCTTGATTAATTCCTGAAAGTTTTTTAATTGTCGGTTCTACAAATCTCCAAAATGTGACTAATGCAGAAACGGGATTTCCTGGTAAACCAAAATAAAGAGAATTAGGAAATGTAGCAAATGTGAGGGGTTTTCCTGGACGCATTTGCACAGCGCGAAAATGAATTTCTGCCCCCAAAGATGCTAATATATTATCAATATAATCATAATCACCTACGGAAACTCCACCAGAAGAAAGAACTATATCACTATTATTAATTGCATAATTTATAGTTTCTGTTAAGTCACTAGGATTATCTTTAACAATTCCTAATGTTAACACTTTCGCACCCAAATTGCGTACTAAAGCTGCTAAAGCATATTGATTATAATCTACTATTTGTCCGGGTTTTAGGGTTTGTTCTGGTGTTACCAACTCATCACCGCTAGAAAAAATCGCCACCCGTAGACGACGGAAAACACTGATTTTAGGTAATTGTGCTGCGGCTAAAATCGCAATTTCTGCTGGGTTGAGGGAAATTCCCGCTGGTAAAAGTTCTGTTCCTGCTTGGTAAAAGTCCCCTTGTTTTCTGATAAATTCTTGGGGTTGAGGTGTAGCAAAAATAAAAACTTGGTTTTTCTGAAATTTAGTTTTTTCTTGTATAACTATAGTATCTGCACCTTTTGGTATAATTGCACCAGTAAAAATCCTTGCTGCTTGTCCTTTTTTAATAGTAATTTTGGGTTCATATCCTGCGGGAATCTCTTCGACAACTTCTAAAATTGTCGGATTTTCAGAATTTGAATTTTGTACATCTTCATAACGTACAGCAAAACCATCCATTGCGGAATTGTCCCAATGAGGAAAATCCAAAGAACTAATTACAGGAGTTGCTAAAATGCGATGAAATGCTGTTAATAAATCCACAACTTCAAGATCATGTTCTTGATTTAAAGGTCGAACATGATTGAAAATAATCGTTTCTGCATCTTTGACTGATAACATAGTAAATAAATGTGTTATTTGATTACTTTTGATAAATTAAAAATACCGAACCAATTGGACCTAAATTCTCAACATAGACTTTATTATTATAAAACAATCCTGGAGACATTCCTCCATCAAATAACATTCCTTCCTGAATTGTCCCTAAACAGTTATTTTTAGCAATTCCTGTTAAAACATCATCAAATTGATTGGGTAGTAATTCTTTATTATTAGCAGAAAATTGAATAAGAGAATTAGCTTTTATATCATTTACCAGGAAAATTACAAAACCTTTACTAGTAATAGCAACTAAAGAACGATTAGTAGCACCTTGACAAGCAAATTTTCCTAAAGCTTGACAAATATCTTTAAATTTTCCTTGATTATAAAATCTCCCATTACCTCCCACCATATTGTAATTTAGAATATTTGCTCCTCTTCTTCCAGTTCCCATAGTGGCTTTTCGTTGTTGAGGATTTCCTGATGATATTCCAAAAGAAGAACGTCTATTTTTAAATACTCCTGAATACTCAACACCGCGAGAAATATTTAAACCTTGTGGTTGATTTTTTGGATCTATATAGTCAGCATTAATAGCTGCAATTGGTGATTTACCATTTAATTTAGAATTACTATCAGTGATAATTTCTCGAAACTGTTTTGGTACATATTCTCTGCGAAATCTTCCCCTAGAATCTTTAGCATAAATCTGATGTTCTAAACCCACATTTACCTTAAAATCTAACTTGGGAGATTGAGGATTAAAAATAATTATATGATTAATCCCTTTTTTATATCTTTCTCCATTATTATTAGTCTGAAAAAACTCAATACTAAATTGAGGATTTTTACCAGGACAATTACCAGGCTGTTTTGCTTTTGAATTAGCTATTATATCCTCTGAACCTGATATTAATACTGCTGTTATTGTCGCAATAGATGTTAAAAATAATTTATTTACGTTCATTTGTTTTCATCTTTTAATATTTTTTAATTACCTTTTGTTGCTAAATAGCCTATTTTTTCATCTTTTTAACCATAAATAACTACTATAAATTACTGGGTATGGTTTTAAATTTATCTGCTGCACCTAGAGAATAATCATCTAATTTAAAATCTGCAAATGGTTTTTTATCTAATCTATCTCTTAAAGCTTCATCTAATATTACACCTTCTGCTTGTTTTTTCACCCCAATAATAATAATACTGCGTTGATAGGCTGTTGAGTCTTGGTTAGCTTGACAATCTTTTCTCTGAAATTGTCCCAAATTTAATAAACGATATCCTTTAACACTGGGTGTATTACTAAATATCTTTTTTCCTAATAGTTGAATTTGTTGAGAACGTTCTAAAGCACGACTTTGTTCTGCGGTAATATTACCTTCACAAGAAGCTGTTCCTACGGAAATAATCTCGCTGGGATTTTCCATAATTTTTTGGATTCCTTCTTGTTCTAAATTGGATTTTAAGGAATCAAGGGTCATAGTTTGATCATTATATTTAATCTGATATGTGCTACCTAATTGCCATTTATATTCTACTGATAAAACTGCAATATTAAACTCTGCAACTCTTCCTTGACTATCTTTCCCTTCTTCATAGGGAAAATAATCAACTTTACCTTTTTTAACTGGTGTTTGTCCATAGTCAGAAGGTAAAGCTACGAATTTATTATCTCTAAATCCTAAAGCTAACCACCAAAGTAGTAATAAGGAAACTATTAAAGCTGTAAACCACGAGAATAATGGCAATTTTTTCGGTGGTTCTTGTGGAAGAATAACATCATTATTAGTCGTTATTTGATTAACTAATTCTGTTTTTTGTTCCTCTACTATATTCACGTTGTTTGCTCTATTTCCTATAATTTGATCTTCAAGTTCTGCTAATCTTCTATAAATTTCTTCCACATTATGAGGACGTTGATTTACTTGCGTAGACATTAACCAATCAACTAAATCTAATAATAATGGAGAAACGTGATTTGCATGATGTCGCCATTTTAAAATATCCAAATTAGGATCATATAATTCTCCGGGTTGATATCCCGTTAATAAAAATACAAATGTCCGTCCTAATGCAAAAAAATCTGATTGAGGTATAGCTTGTCCGCGCATTTGTTCTAGAGGACTATAACCTGATGATGAAATTGCTGTTATTCCTCCACCATTTACTAGATAAGTTCCGGTAATTTCCCTAGCTGTACCAAAGTCAATTAACACTAATTGTCCATCAGGACGAATCATAATATTTGATGGTTTAATATCTCTATGAAGATATTTTTGATCATGAACTAAAGCTATTATTTCTAATAATTGTTTTAACCAAGCTATAGCTTGAACTTCAGAAATAGGACGGTTTTGTTGTTGCTTTAACCATTGTTCTAAATTAGGTCCTTCAATCTTTTCCATCACCATACAATGCAATATGAGATTATTTCTGGTTTGATAGGGAAAATAACCTTCTGTTTGCGGAATACCAGGATGATTTAATTGTTGTAAAACGTTGGCTTCTTGTTGAAATAGTGCTAAGGCTTTACTATCATTTGTTAATTCTTCTTTGAGGACTTTCAGAATTTTTGGACTATCTTGTTGATAGGCTTCGTAAATTTTACCAAATCCCGTTTTATCACTTAATAAACGTAAAACTCGATAACGTCCGATTAATTCTAATTGAGAACCACAACTTTGACAAAAGCGGTTTTCATCATTGTCTGGGTGGTTGGGTTGAGGACAAACTGGATTAATGCAAAGGCTCATAATTTGGTGATTGGTAATTGGTAATTGGTAATTGGTGAAGATTTAAGATTATCTCATGTTTGTGCTGCTAAAAAAACGGCGACTGTTTGATTAAATTCAATTGGGTTAGTTAAAAATGGCCAATGATTTCCAGGGACTTGACGAATAAGTAAATTTTTGAGGTTAGTTTTGTAGGGTTGAATTTGCCAATTTTGGCGGTTCACACCTTTTTCCGGTTGTATAAAGAGGGTAGGTGTGTCAACTGGGTGAATAAAACCTGGTACTTCCATGACTGCGTTAAAAATGCCATCACGGGCTGCTATGGTAAATTTGCTACCCCAAGTACCGTCGGGTTTTTGTTCAATTGCGGCTTTAAAAACCTCCTGTTGCAAAGAACTCCAATTTTGATATTGACTGAGTTGTTTAATTTTTTGTTCAGCTTCCTCATAACTTGCAAAAGGTCCCATGCTTTTCAGGAAAGGCAAGACACGATACAATAAAGGGAATGTGATTTTCAGAAAACTAGGCATTTTCCAGATAAAAATGGGATCTACTAATGTGATACTTTTTAACCTACCTGGGTTCTCCCTCGCCCAAATAGCCGCTAATTTCCCCGTCCAAGAGTGGCTGACAATATGAGCCGCAGACCACCCCAGTTTATCCATTAATGCCTCCAAATCACAAATCGCGCTGGCAAAAGTATAATCTTGTTCTGGCTTACTACTCTCACCATGACCACGCATATCTGGCGCGACTATATGATAATCTGCTGCTAAATAATCTCCCAAACTAGACCAAACCAAGGCATGATCAGCCATACCATGTAATAACAGTAATGGTTTTTGACCTTGATTCCATTCTAAATAAGAAAGTTGAATATCAGATGTTAACAGGGTTTGACGTACAGGCATCATTTGCTCAATCTTCTCCAGAACAGGTGATTGGGAATTTTAGCAGAAAACATGACTTTTTTAGTTTGAATTTTTAATTTTGATAATTGTACTGATTAACACGAATTAATGGAACTAATGAATGTCAAAATTAAGAGTAGAAAAACAAGGATATTAAAATTACTATGTCAGAAATCAAGCAATCCATCGCTCAATACTATCACGACCGGACTAAGTACCACCCAGAAACCCTGGCTTCTAAGAGTCGTAATCTAGATTGGGCCAAACAACCAGTACCGTTTAAGGAATACAAAATTGGTTCTGATATTGACCTGAAACCCTATCTAGAAAAAACAGCAGAAACGCTTACCAATCATCAAGATGCTAAATGGTGGTGGCGACTATCTCACCTATTATTTCACAGTTATGGACTCACGGCAAAAATGCCTTCTTTGGGTAATACAGTATACTTGCGTTCCGCGCCTAGTGCGGGAGGATTATATCCGGCTGAAGTATATTTAGTTTCTCGCGGTACGCCATTACTACCACCGGGACTTTATAATTATCAATCTCGGACTCATTCTTTAATGCACTTTTGGGAAAGTGATGTTTGGCAAGGTTTACAAGCCGCTTGTTTTTGGCATTCTTCCCTAGAAAGTACCCAATTAGCTATTATTACGACTGCGGTTTTTTATCGTTCTGCTTGGCGTTATGAAGACAGGGCTTATCGCCGAATTTTCTTGGATACCGGACATCTTTTAAGTAATATTGAATTAGCTGGTAATATTGTTGATTATCGTGCTCATTTAATTGGCGGTTTTGCAGATGAAGCTGTTAATGAGTTACTCTATATTGATCATGAACAAGAAGGAACAACCGCTGTTTTAGCTTTGGCAGATTTATTAGATGTGCGTCAAAATTTACCACTAGGACGGACTGCTTTACCATCTACAACTGAAACTAATTATCTATCTGTTCCTGACGGTCAACTGCTAAAATATTTTCATCTCAATACCCAAATTCCAGCTAATACTACTGGTAAGTTAAATGTACAAACTGTAGAACTAGAAAAGTCTTTAGAAGATAAATATAATTTTCCTTTTTGTGAAAAGTTTTCAACTCGAACTATACCAATTTATTGGGGAGAAAATTTAGTAAATTTAGCAAATACCATCCAGAAACGTCGTTCGACTCGTGCTTACTCTGGTGATGATTTGAGTTTTGATGAACTGAAAGCTTTACTTGATTTTACTTATCAACCGCAAAATTATCTTGACCAGGATTTAGATCCTCACCCTGATTATTTTGACTTGAATTTAATAGAAACATTTGTTGCGGTTTCTGGAGTGGAAGGATTAGATCCTGGCTGTTATTATTATGCACCTAAAGCTCAAGAATTACGGCAAATTCGCTTTAAAAATTTCCGTCGAGAATTACATTTTCTCTGTTTGGGTCAGGAATTAGGTAGAGATGCAGGTGCAGTGCTATTTCATACTGCTGATTTGAAAAATGCTATTGCCCAATATGGGGACCGTGTTTACCGTTATTTACACTTAGATGCAGGTATTTTAGGACAAAGGCTAAATTTAGCAGCTATTCGGTTAAATTTAGGGGTCAGTGGTATCGCTGGCTTTTTTGATGATCAAGTAAATGATGTTCTGGGTATCCCTATTGATGAGGCAGTTATCTATATTACTACACTCGGAAAACCCAGGTAAGTGGAAAGAGACAGGGAGAACAGCACGTTTAGCTTGAGCTATGTACAATTTATGCGGGCAAGATGCCCGCACCACAAGCGTTTTATCATTAATGTCTCTACTTCATAATACCGGGAACTGCTGTATTTACCAGGGTCAGATACTTCTTTTAAAAAATTGGGTATCTTTTTTATCACTAATCTTGATAAATTACACCACCAACCACGGGTTTAACTTCTTCATTAGAAAATGGATCTGTACCTCCATTCCAATTAAAATCACTAATACGAATACTAAAGCCGCCTAATTGTAAAACAGGATTGTAACGTAAAGTAATACCATAAGTGCGACGGCTGTATTCTATTGTATAATCAGTGCTGGTGGCTTTACCTGTGTCTAGATTAACGGATGTTTGCAAACCCAGTTGCAATGGTCCATAAACTTGCTGAGAAATACCTGCATTCAGAACTTTGTTATCAACCGAACGGTCAAAGAGAAAGGGTGATAAACCGCTATTAGTTCCTTGGGAGTAGGTAAGATTAAAGGCCGTATAATCTAAGTAAGGGCGAGAAAAATTACCAATTTGTCCCACTAACCCGATAGTACCAGTGACAGTGCTTTGGTTATCGCTGCTACTATAATAGCTAGTAGTTCCCGTAATACCAGCGATCGCTTGCAAATAGGGAACAACAGGATTAGATGTATATTTTAATCCCTCACTAGCTGTGGCCGCTAACGCTGTCCCTTGCCACAAATTGATACCACCACTCAACGCCACACTCCCCTGTAAACGACTTAGAGAAATGCGGTCATTTTTTCGCACCGAGGAGAGTAAATCTTGACGGTCTGTATTTGCGTCTATATATTGAGCACCACCTTGATAGCTAAGATTGATACCGCTTTTGCCTAAAGGAATAACGGGGGAAGTGATAATTCCACCGATACTACTTTGTACAGTTTGATAACCAAGACTACCATTATACAAGCGATCGCGGTAATTAGTCTCTAGGCTCAAGGTATAAGGATTGACATCACCCCAGGCTTGGCGGAAGCGCAAACTTCCACGTAAACTATCTTCCACCTGATTAAAATCAAAGCTAGTTAACTCCCCCGTACCTTCTAGAACAGATTTGGGACTAAGAACAGCATTCAGCTTGCTTTTCGCACCAAATAAACTGGCCACATTATCGCCATTTCCCAAAGCCTTTTGTACATAAAACTGGGGTGTAATCACCCAGCGTTTTTGATCAGTATTAATCGGTTCAAAAGTTCGTTCTATATACAAACCACCCCGTTTACCATTATCAAAACCAGGAGAGACAATAGCCGGATTTACTTGGCGTGGCCGTCGATCTATAGTTCGACGATTCACAGGAATAGGGATAACAACTTTTTGATCAAAAACCAACCGTTGACGCTGGGTAACAATCCGGTCTATTAAAGGTGCTTCTCGCGTCACCGTCACCTGGTCAGCCCTAACTTCTAGTTCAGGGGGTGAAAACGGATCATTAGTGATTCTGACATCTTGGGCTTGAAAACCTCGGGGATAAAATTCAATGCGTTGGGCTTCAAAACGTAAACGCTTGACTACACCCCCAGATTTAGGTACAGGTAGATTTCGCGCATCTGATTGACCACCAATATTAAATTGTATTCCTCCTGGACTGTTAACACCGATAACCGGCTGATTAGCACGAACACGATTACTTAAAGGACGGGTGACAGTTCTGGGTGTAATATCTGTAGCTAGTGTGGGTGAAAAATTAAAATCTGTACCTGTGCTGGGGATATAAAGTTCACCTTTACCGTTTTCTAGCTCCCCGTTATCTTGAATAAAATTATAAGTAAAACGTTGTCCTTGAAGTACCTGATTACCCCTAGTTAAGGCTACATTACCTTCCCCCACAGCAATCAAATTATCTAAATTGATGTGCAAACTATCAGCATCAATCACGGCTTCATTAAATCTGACAACTACATTTCCTTGAGCAGTAACAATACGCCTTTGCTCATCATACTCCTGGCGATCAGCAATTACCTCAATCACGCGGGGTTCTCCCAGTGGGGTGTTTTTTGGGGCTGGGAGTTGGGGTGACGGTGGAAATTCTACATTAGTAGGTTGTGAATCTTGATCTCCAGGCTTTCTTAGCTTAAATTTAATAATATTTTCCACCGGTACAGCAGGTTTCTTTTCACCAACAGACAGATGAAATTTCCCCCCCGATTCCTGTAAATTAACTGTAGGGGTTGATGTTTCAGCTAAAACTACTGATGTACAGGGAAATAAAACTTGACTTTGATTAATAACTTCACCGTTGATTTTAGGATAGGTCGGTAAAAATTTGCACCCTTTGTTTTCAGAAATATTTCTCCTAACTAAGTCGCTATTTGATTGATACTTGTGACCCTCAATGATCAGTTTTTCCTCATCAGTTTTGACCTTAACAGCAGCAGTAGAAGCAAGATGATGAAAAGGTTTTAAAGATTCAAGATTTGGAGGTAGCTGGGGTGGTAATACAGGATGAAACATATTGACCAAAAAGCAAAGAATAGCCGGAAGGTTAAATCACATATTAGCCTGTTTCTACCTTCCAGCCGTTAGGCGTGATTTGTTGTATATTTATTCTGAATCCCGACGACCAGGGTTACGGGCTGGGTCATTGGACAAAAACCCAAATATGAAAATGCTTACAAACAAGCCTACAACAATATAAACAGCGATTTTTAAACTCAACATAGAACTAACTCCCGGAGGTTTGGTAAATAGCAACTAATTTATCTTACCTATATCTTGTACCTTTGGCGAGAGAATAGGGAACAGCAGTTCCGTAGGTTGGGTAGAACGAAGTCCAACCCAACATTAAATGTAAGATACTTATGTGTTGGGTTTTCTCTCGATATAGTTAATAACATCATCTCACTATTTATCTTCATTGCAACGGGAAAAAGTCATAGCCAGCAGTTAAGCTTTTACTTGGTTGCACTTTGACCAATATTGCTTTACCTTTAATATCACCAGAGTCTTGAAATTCAATCTTACCTGTAGCACCATTAACAAAAAAACCTGGACTATGTAGCACTTTTTGTAATGCTTCACGGGTGTAAGCTTGCTGTAAACCTTTAGCGATTGACATAGTTGCATCATAAGCTGTTGCTGAACGCCAATTCACTTTTCCCCCCCAAAGTTTTGTGGCTTTTTGAACAAAAGGATTGTTAAGAATGGCTTTTGGATGCCAGGGTACAGCAAGAACCATACCGTTAATATCAGATTTCCCCGATTCTAATGTTTGAAATGTGTATAATGTTGGACTACCAAACAGTGCTAATTTACCTTGATTTGCTGCTGCTAGTTCTAAAGCCTGGTTAATTCTACCAATATAGGGAGCTAATACCAAGGCATCAGCACCACTACTAATTAATTGAGAAATCATTGTAGTTGGGTTAAAATCAGCAGCGGAAAAATCGCACTTGGTGGGATTAATTTTACCACCACCAGCTACTATATTTTTGGCGTACTCATCCCTAAAAGATTGATTATCAATAGATTTGGAATCTACACATAAGGCAACATTAGTTTTATTGGCGGTTTTGAGGGTATAAACAGCCAGGGGTTCGGACTGAGAACTAATATTGGGGACTGTGCGAAATATATAGCTACCAATACCAGAGAGATTTTGAGCGAAACTGGTAGGAGAAATCATCACTAGTCCCCCTTGCTGATATATTGGTGCGGCAGTAATAGAAGCGTTACTGGCGTTATGTCCAACTACAGCGAGAATACTAGAATCTTTGACAAAATGCGTCGCTATTTGTTGGACTTGGGTGGGATCATTATCATCATTAGCGATCGCTACTTGTAAAAGTTTACCATTAATACCACCATTGCGGTTTACCTCATCTTGAGCCTGAGCCACACCGCGCAGAATCTCTTTGGCTACATTTAGATTCCCTCCGATGGGCACACTCACCGCAATCTTGATATAGTTACTACTACTGCCCAGGGAATTATGTAAGTAAATTAAACTTTCTGGATCATTGTGATTTTGGCGCAAAGATGCTTGAAAATTGGTTTTAGCAGCCTCAAAATCACCCTGAGCAAAGGCTTCTACTGCTTTTTCTTTATCTGAGTTGATTTGATCAGTAATTAAGATTTTCTCACCTAAACTGATTCGCTTTAGTGTAGAATCAGCATCAGGGGCAATATTATATTTTTGGGAAACATCCGTAGGCAGTTTAAATTGATTCCATAATAAAAAGCCAAGTCCTAATAACGTCGTCGTAAACAGTAGAGAAAAAACCAGCAGTTTTGTTTCATTTTGAGACTTCATAACAGCTTTTTACCTATTTTCACCTGTATTTTAGATCATACCGCTACACTGCCATTCTATCTATACATACAGCAGATAATTAATTTTTACTAAAACTTTGACAATGACTCAGGAAAACCCTTAGACTCAGCATATCTGTTAGTTTAATGTCTATATCTAAAAATTAAATAGTTACCAATTCTTAACAAAGTCATTAAATTGGTAATATTAGGTAAAAACAGTAAACAATATCCATAGCTGAACTTAAAGTTTTTCTAAACCATGCAGCCAATTCGTACTTTTAATGTATCTCCTTCATTACCATCTAGACTAGAACCCCTGCGGAAACTAGCGTATAATCTCCATTTCGATTGGAATGTGGAGAGCAAAGACCTATTTCGGCGTTTAGACCCTGATTTATGGGAATCTAGCCATCATAATCCAGTATTAATGCTGGGAACTATCAGCCAAAGTCGGTTGTTAGAAGTTGTGGAAGATGAGGGCTTTTTAGCACAAGTAGATCGAGCAGCGCGGCAATTAGACGATTATTTGCAAGAGCGAACCTGGTATAATAAACAAAGAACTCAGCAAAATCAGGAATGTTATGCCTACTTTTCCGCTGAATTTGGGTTAGTAGATTGCTTACCTGTCTATTCTGGTGGTTTAGGTGTACTCGCAGGAGATCATCTTAAATCAGCTAGTGATTTGGGATTACCTCTGGTAGGAGTAGGATTACTGTATCAACAAGGCTATTTTGCCCAGTATCTCAATGCTGATGGTTGGCAACAAGAACGCTATCCTATCAATGATTTCTATAATATGCCGTTGCATTTGGAGCGCAATCCCGATGGAACAGAACTACAAATTGCGGTAGATTATCCCGGACGCAAGGTATATGCGCGGGTGTGGCGTGTCCAAGTAGGGACTGTACCCCTGTATATGCTCGATACCAACATCGAACCTAATAAAGCTTACGACCACGATATCACGGATCAGTTGTATGGTGGTGATATAGATATGCGTATCCACCAGGAAATTATGCTGGGCATAGGTGGGGTGCAAATGTTGAAAGCTTTGGGGTATGAAGTTACTGCTTACCACATGAATGAAGGTCATGCGGCTTTTTCTGCTTTAGAACGTATTCGCATTCTGATTCAAGAAAAAGGACTGAGTTACAGAGAAGCTAGACAGGTGGTATCTTCTAGTAATATCTTCACTACTCATACTCCAGTTCCCGCAGGGATTGACCTATTTTCTCCTGATAAGATTTTACATTATCTGGGTTACTATGCAGATATCTTTAATTTACCAAAAGAGCAATTTTTAGGTTTAGGACGAGAAAATACTGGTGATTTGTCTAGTCCCTTCAGTATGGCGATATTAGCACTGAAAATGGCGACATTCTCCAATGGTGTGGCACAATTACATGGTGTCGTTTCTCGGCAAATGTTCCAGGGTTTGTGGCAAAAACTCCCAGTGGAAGAAGTGCCAATTGCTGCAATTACTAACGGTGTTCATGCCCGTAGTTGTGTGAGTAAATCCACTCAAGAGTTATATGATCGCTATCTTGGTCCGAATTGGTCATCAGCGCCTCCAGATAGTCAATTATGGGAACGCATGGATGCAATTCCCGATGAGGAATTATGGCGGAATCACGAACGCTGTCGTTTAGACATGGTTTTATATGTTCGGGAGCATTTGGTTAAGCATTTACGTGATCGCGGTGCTTCTGCTTCCGATATTACCCAAGCCCAAGAGGTGCTTGATCCTAATGTTCTCACCGTTGGCTTTGCTCGTCGCTTTGCTACCTACAAACGTGCTACTTTATGGATGCGTGATTTGGAGCGAATCAAGCGAATTTTACTCGGTAACAAGCACCGGAAAGTGCAGTTTGTGATTGCTGGTAAGGCTCACCCCAAAGACATCCCTGGTAAAGAATTAATTCGGGATATTAATCACTTTATCCATGAACACCATTTAGAAAAACAGGTAGTGTTTGTTCCTAACTATGATATTCACATCGCCCGTTTAATGGTAGCAGGTTGTGATATCTGGTTAAATACTCCCCGTCGTCCTAGAGAAGCTTCTGGAACAAGTGGGATGAAAGCTGCTATGAATGGCTTACCAAATCTTAGCGTTCTTGATGGTTGGTGGGATGAAGCGGATTATGTTCGCACTGGTTGGGCTATCGGACATGGTGAGAATTACGAAGATCCCAATTATCAAGATGAGATAGAAGCTAATGCTCTCTATGAGTTACTAGAAAAAGAAGTTGTTCCTTTGTTCTATGATCATCGTGATGGTGATGGCTTACCTCGTCCTTGGGTGGCAAAAATGAAAAATGCAATTCGCTTGAATTGTCCTTTCTTTAATACAGCCCGAATGGTGAGAGAATATGCAGTGAGAGCCTATTTCCCGGCGAGCGATCGCTATCATACCCTCACTGTTGATAATTATGAACCAGCTAAGGAATTAGCGGCTTGGGGAGCAAAATTAGGTGAAAAATGGTTTAGTATCAAAATCAAGGATGTTGATGTATCCGCAGCATCAGATATTGAAGTTAATCAAAATGTAGCTGTTAGAGCTAAGGTTGATTTAGCGACTTTGAGTAATGATGATGTACAGGTAGAACTATATCAAGGTTCTATTGATGCTAACGGTAATATTGTCAATGCTGTACCTGTGGTGATGAGTTATCAAGGACAGGACGCAGAAGGTTTAAGTGTTTATAACACAAATATCACTTATACTACTTCTGGTTTGCAAGGTTTATCTTTGCGTGTATTACCTAGAAATCAATACCTCTCTAGTGCTTATGAACCCAGATTAATCGCTTGGGCTGAATAAGCAAATAATGTAGAGACGTTCCATGGAACGTCTTTACAAAAATGGTTAAAACATAGGTTTAACCATTTAGGGTATAGCTTGAAGTAGACGATTTAAAATGATTTTGCCTTTATTATCAATTACCTGAACCCGAATATAATTAGGATCATTTGGTCGGTAGGTAACTTGATATTTTGTCCCATTATTATTCCAAGTGTAAACTTGACGTTCATGAGTACCGGAAGCAACAGCACCAGATAAATTAATAGAAGAACCTTTAGTGTGCATTCCATGGTAGTGATAAGAGTTATTGGTAAACTTTAAAATCACTGTCCACTCTTTGTCGCTAAATGTATTGTTTGGATAATTAAACTTTTGCACAGCCATAGCTTGATTAGGAATAGCCATATCAATAATGGCAGGGGTAGAAATTCCTAAAATTGCTGATAAAATGATCGCTTTAGAGTTCATAATTTTCAAGTTTACTACATAAATTTGTGATAAATATTTAGGGCTTACTAAAAAGTGCTAGAAATAGCAAAATTAACTCAAGCACTAAAGATAAAGTTAGTCCAAAAAGAGAGATAGACAAATATAAGCTACCTCTCAGAAATGATTATTTCTTGGCAATTATCCAGACTGCGTGAACAATTCCCAAAATATAAAAACCAAAGATAGTCAAAAGTAAATTAATCCAAAAGTCTAGACCAAAACCTACTTGTAAAAACACGCCCAAAGGTGGGATAAAAATCGCTACTACAATTCTAACTAGATCCATATTCATGATATCCTCTTGTTAATCCACATCCCTAGAGTTAACATCACAGGCTGTCGTGATGATTCCTGAAAAGATTCGGTAAACCCTACTCTTCAACCACCACTGATTTTAGCCTTGTAACCTAATTTTACCAAAATCTCTAAGATATTCTGTTTATGGTCGCCCTGAACTTCAATTTCATGATCTTTAACCGTGCCACCAGTACCACATTGGGCTTTTAACTGTTTTAATAAAGTAGCCAAAGTTTCTGGTGTAGTTTGAAAACCTGTAATAACTGTAACAGTTTTACCTTTACGTCCAGCACGAGTAGCCTGGATTCTGATATTTTGCTGATTGGGGGGTAAATCTGGGGTTCCGCGTTCTACAGCGCGGTCTAGTGCGGGTGAACTACCATTACCAAATTCTTGGTAGACAAAGCCTTTGTTAGAATTGGGATTAGAAGCCATAAAATTTAATGCAGAAAAAATAGACTTTAGATATTATCTATTTTATATTAAGCGGTGGCCATCAGTTTCGGCAAATCCGATTTAAAACATATCTGCAGGGTCAGCAGATTGGAGTTTGCTTGTAGCAATTGTTCCAGAAATAGCACACATAATAATAGTTAAAAATAGAACTTGGATACCACGAATTATCGTCATATACATGGGCAAATTTGTCGCTGTTCGGGTGATATAATAAAGTCCTAAGGATACAGCTACTCCTGGAAAAAATCCCAAAACTGCTAAAATTAAAGCTTCTTCAAAAACTATAGTTAGTAAATAGGAATGAGGATATCCTATGGCTTTAAAAGTTGCATATTCTCGCAAATGGGCATTAACATCTGCGGAAAGAATTTGATAAACAATAATTACCCCAACGACAAATCCCATTGATACACCGAGATTGAAAATAAACCCAATTGGAGAATTATTACTCCAAAATTTATTTTCAAATTCAATAAATTCGGCATGAGTTAGCACTCTTACATCATCTTTTAAATAAGCCTTTAATTGGGCAACAACTTGATCAGTTTTATAATTTGGTTTGATTTTAACTAAACCAATACTCACACTACTTGTAGGCTGTCTAGCAAATATTTGTGAGAAGTTATTAGTGCTAGTAATTAAAGTACCATCAGCCGCAAAGGAAGCACCAAGTTTAAATAAACCACTAATAGTAATTGTGCTGCCATTAATTTCAGTTGTGACGGTTTTACCCTGTTGAATTTGCTTGATTGCTTCTTGATATTCTCCCCTAGCAGATCGATCAAATAAAACTGTATTTGCTAATTTTATCTTCTCTAATTGTTGATTAATTTCTGGTAAATCAAAAGCTGGTTTATCTGGATTAATGCCAATAATTAAAACTCCTGTTTCTAAATGTGTTTGGGGATTTTTCCAAATAATATGGTTACAATACATGGGTTCAGCGGATTTTACCCCTGGAACATCCATTGCTTGATAAAGTCGTCTGCGGGAGAAAATAGACATACTTTGTAAACTACGGGCTTGAGGACTAATAAGAATAATATCAGCCTGTAAACTTCGATGTAATCTAGTATTACTATCATATAAAGCAGTTTGAAAACCTGACTGCATAAACATGAGAACATCAGCAAAAGCAATACCAGATACTGCGACCAATAAGCGACTTTTTTCATGGGTAAGTTGTAACCACCCTAAAGGTATTCTTCGTCGCAATTGTTGAAAAATAGGAATCATAGAATTGACAACTGATAATTGATAATTGAACTGACTAAAGACTAATAATTGTCTTAACTTGCATATTAGTAAATTTAGCTGCTTGCTGACTAGAAGCCTTATTTAGTCGGATATGAACTTTTACTATTCTATTATCAATATTGGTGGAGGGATCTGTATTGGTGAGATTTTGCTTTCTGACTTGTAAACCGATTCTTTCTACTTTTCCCTGCAATTCTTGAGCAAAAACATCACTAACTATCCGCACCTGTTTTCCTTGAATAATTTTATTAATATCACTTTCGTAAACTTCAGCAACTACATACATTTGACTGGTTTTACCAATGTCAGCTATACCATTATTAGAAATTAATTCTCCTGGGTGAGTGTAGATTTCAAATACTTGTCCATTTTGAGGAGATTTGACATAAGCTTGTTGAAGATTAATCGTAGCTTTTTTCACATTTACATCTACCCGATTTAATTCGGCTATTGCAACTTCTATATCTACTTTTCTCACTTCAGAAATCTGGTTTAGTGTAGCTGAAGCTTCTTTTATTTTTTCTTTACTGCTTAATTCTAATTTTTTTAACTGTGACTGTGCTGCTTGAAGACTTTTTTTTGTAGTTTCTATATTCAAGTTTTTGCTATCTTTTTCAGAAGCGGAAATAGCCCCTTCTATATATAATTCCTGATAACGTTTATTTTCGGCTTTTGCATTGATTAATTCAGCTTGTAATTTTTCTAAAATTGCTTTTTGAGTATCAATATCACCTTGACTTTCGGCTGCTAATCTGTCAATAATAGCTTTTTGTGCCGTAATTTCTCCAGGTTTAGCACCTGCTTGAATTTGGGCAATTTTAGCTTGAATTATTCTTACTTCTGCTTTGGCTGCGGTTAATTCTGCCTGCAAGCGTTCTCTATTATTTAAAATAGCAATTACCTGTCCTTTTGTTACCATATCTCCCTCCTGAACTAATATTTTTTCGACTTGACTTCCTTCTCCAGATATAGGTGCTGATAATTTAATTACCTCCCCTTCTGGTTCAATTCTACCCAGTGCTGTAACTGTTTTTATCTCTGGTATTACTACTGCAGGATTTTCTGGCTTTTGATGATCTATTTCCCGAAATTTGAGAACAATAAAAACACTAATACTAGCCACAGATAAAGATGCTAACATAGTAATAGCTATTGCTAATCGGAGAATAGACTGAGAAGATAATGAACTTTGTAGTTTGTGGTTTTGCACAACTGCATACCTTTTCAGTGCTGTTTCAAAATTAGTTGATGAAAAATTAATCTCTAATTCAGGTATGGTAGAAAACACAAATTCTGGAAAATTTGACAATATAGATGTAGACTAAATAAGGTAATTTAGTCAATTTATGGCATTGAAAATAACAAATGAATTACAGATTTTTGGCAGATATGAACATTTAGAAATGATATGCTAAAATAGAAAGTCAGATGGTTAGCAGATGACAGTTTGAGTAAAATAGTAAAAATAAATGGTATATTTCCCAGTCTAATGAAGTACACACCAATTTGTTCCCTGTTTCCTGTTCGCTAAAACTAACAAACTTTGTACCTCATAAGTATGGGAACTGCTATATTTGAGACAAAATATTTTCATGAGGTTAAGTATTAAAATAAACTACGCTTTCCATTAGGACGCACTGTGAACATATTCATTTTAGCTACAGCTAATTGCTGGTCAGTTACCTTAGCACCAGTAAGATTAGCTCCAGACAAATTAGCTCCCCGGAGATTGGCTTGACTCATATAAGCTCGACTAAGATCAGCACCTCTGAGATCTGCCCCTTCTAAATCAGCATTACTAAAATAAGCCTTGCTTAAATTCGCATCTCTGAAATTTGCTTCTTTTAAACTTGAACCGCCAAAATCCGTATTCTGAAGATTAGTTCCTTGAAAATTGGCTTTATGAAATTGAGCAGAATGAAAATTAGCTCCTGATAGATTAGCTCTAACTACATTCAAGAGCGTAAAATTGTAGCAGGAAAAATCCCGTTCGCCTGTGTTATAGGCTACTAATAGACCTTTGGTATCTAATTTTTGCACAGATGGAGATCTGTAATTATTGATGCTTCTATGAGTTCGGTTACTGACAGGAGGCTGTTCAGATAGAGATCCTCCGTTCTGAGTGTATCCACGTTGCAATTCCGTTGCCGTTTTTTCTTTTCTAGATCGAATAGATTCAGCAATTTTCGTTATAGAATTATTTTTATCAGAAGTATAATTATGAACACCAGGATCTTGAGATATGGGGGGTGTGGATACTAAGCCTTGAGTTAAATTATCTAAATATGGCTCTATATCCAAAGCTTGGAGTACGTTCTGTGCTGTTTGATAGCGATCGCGTACTGACATTTCCAACATCTTTTTTAATACTGTGGTCAAACGATCACTAATATTAACTAGATGTTCCCACGTCATATCACCCGTGGTGGGATTGTATTCTAAATCCTTAGGAATTTTAGCCGTCAGCAAATAAATACAAGTCACTCCCACTGCGTAGATATCACTAGAATAAACGGGACGCATGGCCATTTGTTCTGGAGGTGCGAAACCAGAAGTACCAATTGCATAAGCTGTTAAAGCTGTGGATTTAGATTCACCAGAGGTGATTTGATTGACTTGATTTTTGACAGCGCCGAAATCAATAAGTACAAGTTTGCTATCTTGAGAACGACGGATTAAATTAGCTGGTTTAATATCCCGGTGAATTACCTTTTGCTCATGAATGTATTGCAGCAATGGCATAATATCCCGTAAAAAATTCCAGATTCTGTCCTCATTATAAACCCCGGTTTTTACTACCTCCTGTTGGAGAGTTAAGCCACTCACATATTCTTGAACTAAATAGAATTGCTGATTATGTTCAAAATAATCCAGTAGTCTGGGTATTTGGGGATGATTACCGATCCTACCTAGAGTTTCTGCCTCCCTGGCAAATAGCTCCCCTGCCATTTTCAATAGGTGAGGAGTTTTACTGACTGGACGTAATTGCTTAATTACACAACGAGGTTTACCAGGCAAGTTTTCCTCTATTGCCAAAAATGTTGCCCCAAAACCACCTTGACCTAGTGGTTTGATAGGTCGAAAGCGACAGTGCAAGATCAATTGTGAGCCGCAAGCCTCACATATTTGGCTAGAGCCTGAATTTTTAGGAGAGGAACAGGTGGGATTTACGCAATAGCTCATGAACTGTCAACTTAATGGGACTAATCATGCTTTTGTTCGATTATATCAGAGAATTTAATAACTATACTTTTGATTAAGTAATTTGCACCTCACAAGCATAGGAACTGCTATAAAGGCAAAGGGTGTGGTCCAGGGCTGAAATTACGCGCTCTGCCCCCTGCCCTCTACCTATTTACAGACTAGATAGCACCTCTTTCGCTGCGGCTAAGGTCTGTTCGATATCTTCTTGAGTATGTGCCAAGGAAGTGAAACCAGCTTCAAATTGAGATGGTGCTAGATAAATACCATGCTCTAACATTCCGTGATGAAAACGACCAAATTTAGCGGTATCGGCTTTTTTAGCATCTTCATAGTTATGCACGGGTCCAGCGGTAAAGAATAATCCAAACATGGCACTAATATTACCACCACAAGCAGCATGACCAGTATCAGCGCAGATTTTTAGTAATCCATCGGCTAATTGTTTGGTAATTTTTTCTAAATACTCATAAGTTCCGGGTTTGTTGAGTAGTTCTAGGGTTTTAATTCCCGCTGTCATGGCCAAAGGATTACCCGAAAGCGTCCCGGCTTGATAAACAGGACCTGCGGGGGCAACCATTGACATGATTTCGCGGCGGCCACCGTAAGCGCCAACAGGTAAACCACCACCAATGACTTTACCCATGGTGGTTAGGTCAGGGGTAACGCCAAATTTTGCTTGTGCACCACCGTAGGCAATGCGGAAGCCTGTCATAACTTCATCAAATACCAATAGTGCGCCATGTTCTTGGGTAAGTTCTCTAAGTCCTTCTAGAAACCCAGCGTCAGGGGTAATAAAGCCAGCATTACCAACTACAGGTTCGAGAATGACACCGGCGATTTCTTGGGGATTTTGTTCAAATAAGGCTTTTACGGCTTCTAAATCATTGAAAGGAGCGGTTAAGGTGCTGGCTGTGACTGCTTTAGGTACTCCTGGGGAGTCGGGTAAGCCTAGGGTAGCTACTCCAGAACCGGCTTTGACTAGGAACATATCAGCGTGTCCGTGATAGCAGCCTTCAAATTTGATGACTTTTTCTCGATTTGTAAAGGCTCGCATGAGGCGTAAGACGGCCATACAAGCTTCTGTTCCAGAGTTGACAAATCTCACCATTTCGACGCTAGGAACAGCATCAATGACCATTTCGGCTAAAATGTTTTCGAGGACGCAGGGAGCACCAAAGCTAGTACCTTTATCTAGGGCTGTGTGCAGTGCGGAGATGACTTCTGGGTGAGCATGACCACAGATAGCTGGTCCCCATGTGCCAACATAGTCTATGTATTTGTTGCCGTCTATATCCCAAATATACGCGCCATTAACGCGATCAAATACTATGGGTTGTCCCCCGACGGATTTAAAGGCGCGGACGGGAGAACTCACTCCTCCGGGCATGAGTTTTTGAGCAGCAGCAAAGATTTCTTGTGATTTTGTGGTTTTAATTGAGGTGTTTACCAAGGGTATCTCCTAGTCGGTAATGATGAAAATTGAGCTTCTATCTTAAGATAGGGTGAAAAGTTACTCAGAATTTCTATGGTATAGGATTAGGTGAAAATGGTATCCTAATTCCACTAATTATTGTAAATTAACTGCTATGTCTCGTCCTGAATTGCTATCCCTCCTATCTGCTATCCCTGTGGACAAAATTCGCTATGATGACCAAGGTTTAGTACCGGCAATTGTCCAAGATTATTTGGATGGAACTGTGCTGATGATGGCTTGGATGAATCGGGAATCTTTACAAAGGACTTTAGCAACTGGAGAAACTTGGTTTTGGAGTCGTTCCCGTCAGGAGTTTTGGCATAAGGGGGCTACTTCTGGTCATATTCAGAAGGTGCAAAGTATTCGTTATGACTGTGATAGTGATGCTTTGTTGGTGGGGGTGGAGCAGGTGGGTGATGTTGCTTGTCATACTGGGGAACGTAGTTGTTTTCACCAGGTTGATGGCAAGGTTACACCACCACCAGGAGATAGTTTATCACAGTTGTTTGCGGTGATCTGCGATCGCCGGGATCATCCTCATGAAGATTCTTATACCTGTAAGTTATTGGCTGGTGGTGATAATAAGATCCTGAAAAAGATCGGTGAGGAAAGCGCGGAGGTAGTCATGGCCTGCAAGGATAATGATGCTGATGGAATTGCTGGTGAAGTTGCAGATTTATTTTATCATACGCTTGTGGCTTTGGCACATCATCAGGTTGATTTAAAGGCTGTGTATTTGAAACTACAAGAACGACGGAAGTAATCGGGGTCAAGAAATCTATTTCAATCTGGTAGGGTAGGTAATACTACCCTGTATTCCTGGAAGTTTTTATGTTTTTATATAATGTGTACTTCATTATACAAGGGAAAACATGGGAAGATATCCTTATTATCCTATCTAATTTATACAATTCTATAATTTTTGCTCCAAAGTTAATACAAATTAACCTATTCAGGTCTTTACAGATATACTTAACTGTAGTTATCATATAATCAGAATTAGCTTAAGCAGGATTTAAGGATATACAGGATGATAATTTTAATTATCATCAAAAACATAAACAAATAAAATTTATAAACTGGTAGAAAAATTAAAATGACCATTCGCTCAGTCTTAAATGAATTTAGAGAAAATTCTGATTCCCCCCGGGAATTAGGAGATAAATTTGAACGATTAATGTTAAATTATCTCCAGACTGATCCTATTTATAAAGAGTGTTTTAGTCAAGTGTGGATGTGGATGGATTTTCCAAAACGGGGAAATATGCCAGATACAGGTATTGACCTAGTAGCAGTAATCAGAGATACTGGCGATTATTGTGCTATTCAATGTAAATGTTATGGAGAAAATCAAACTTTAGAAAAATCAGATATAGATTCATTTTTCACCACTTCCGGGACAAATTTATTTAAAAAACGGATGATAATTTCCACTACAAATAAGTGGAGTAAAAACGCCGAAGCAGCTTTAGATGGTCAACAAATTCCTGTTATTCGTGCTACTATTTATAATTTAGAAAATAGTCCCATTGATTGGGATAAGTTCAGTTTAAAAAATCCTGATCATTTAGAACTTAAACCTAAAAAACAAATTAGAACCCACCAACAAGACGCTTTAGAAAAAGTCCTCACGGGGTTTCAAACGGGAGATAGAGGTAAATTAATTATGGCTTGTGGTACTGGTAAAACCTTTACTGCTTTGAAAATCGCCGAAAATTTCCCTAGAGAAAATAATTTAATTCTCTTTTTAGTTCCTTCTATTTCTTTACTTTCCCAAACATTGAGAGAATGGACAGCAGAAAGTGATATTAATTTTCATAGTATTGCAGTTTGTTCTGATGTGAATGTGGGTAAAAATAAGAAAAAATCTCAAAATGATGATCTTGCTGATCTTACCATTAATGATTTAGCTTTTCCCCCTACAACTAACGCGGAAGATATTATTAAATCCTATCGTGCTTTTAATACCCCCCAACCCCCCTTAGAAAGGGGGGCTTTTGATTCTCCCTTAGAAAGTGGGGCTTTTGATTCTCCCTTAGAAAGGGGGGCTTTTGATTCTCCCTTAGAAAAGGGGGCTTTTGATTCTCCCTTAGAAAGGGGGGCTTTTGATTCTCCCTTAGAAAAGGGGGCTTTTGATTCTCCCTTAGAAAGTGGGGCTTTTGATTCTCCCTTAGAAAGGGGGGCTTTTGATTCTCCCTTAGAAAGTTCCCCCCCTTTACAAGGGGGGGTTAGGGGGGGTTTAACCGTTATTTTCTCCACTTATCAATCAATTCAATCTATATCAGACGCACAGAAAAAAGGTTTACCAGAATTTGATTTAATTATCTGTGATGAGGCACATAGAACCACAGGAGTAACGATTTCTGGTGAAGATGAATCTTATTTTGTGAAAGTACATAATCAAGATTTTATCCAAGCTAAAAAACGTCTTTACATGACAGCAACTCCTAAACTTTATAGTGATGAAACTAAAGTACAAGCACAGGAAAACGACGCTTTTTTATGTTCCATGGATGATGTAAATATCTATGGTAAAGAATTTCATCGTTTAAATTTTGGGGAAGCTGTCAGCACTGGTTTATTAACTGATTATAAAGTGATGGTGTTAGCAGTTGATGAAAAATTTGTGAGTGCAACTTTTCAACAACAATTAGCAGACGCAAATAACGAATTAAATTTAGATGACGCAGTTAAAATTATCGGTTGTTGGAATGGTTTAGCTAAACGTTTAATTCAAGATGCTCAAGGAGAAGAAATAGAAGATAATAACCCCATGAAACGTGCGGTTGCTTTTTCTCGCACCATTAAAGATTCTCAAAAGATTGTTGATTTATTCGCTGATATTGTCAATGATTATCAACAATTAAACCCCGACGATGAAACGTTTTTACAATGTAATTTAGACCACGTTGATGGTAAACAAAACGCTTTAGAAAGAAACAGTAAATTAGAATGGTTAAAAGCTGATACTTCCGCACAGGGTTCTATCTGTCGAATTTTATCAAATGCGCGGTGTTTATCGGAAGGTGTAGATGTTCCTGCTTTAGATGCTGTCATGTTTCTTACTCCCCGTAATTCCGTGGTAGATGTGGTACAGTCCGTTGGTAGAGTGATGAGAAAAGCTGAGGGAAAAAAGTACGGTTATATTATTCTACCCGTTGGTATTCCTGCTGATATACCTCCCGAAATTGCTTTAAAAGATAATCAAAAATATAAGGTAATTTGGCAAGTTTTACAGGCTTTACGCTCCCATGATGACCGATTTAATGATACTGTCAATAAAATAGAATTAAATAAACGTCGTCCTCCCCAAATTGCTGTTATTGGTGTGGGAGGTAAAACTGAAAATAATGGAAGTTCTCAAAGTGCAAAAAAAGGAAGTTCTTACAAACAATTAGAATTGAATTTTCCCATTGAAGAGTGGAGAAATGCCATTTATGCGAAAATAGTTACTAAATGTGGTGATAGACAGTATTGGGAAAAATGGGCTAAGGATGTAGCGGAGATTGCTGATACTCACACTTCCCGAATTAAAGCATTATTAGAAAATTCAGAATCGGAAGCGAAAAAAGTATTTGATGAGTTTATCACAGGGTTACATCAAAATATTAATCCTAATGTCACCGAAGATGAAGCTATTGAAATGTTATCTCAACATTTAATTACTAAACCGATTTTTGATGCTTTGTTTGAGGGTTACGAATTTACTAAATATAACCCGGTTTCCCAGACAATGCAAAGAATGTTAGATGTGTTAGAAGGTCAATCTTTACAGAAGGAAGTCAAGACTTTAGAAAAGTTTTATGAAAGTGTCAGAAAAAAAGCTAGTGGTATTGATAATGCAGAAGGAAAACAGCGGATCATTATTGAATTATATGATAAATTTTTCCGTGCGGCTTTTCCCAGGTTGGTAGAAAGATTGGGAATTGTTTATACTCCCGTGGAAGTGGTAGATTTTATTATTAAAAGTGCTGATTTTGCTTTAAAACAAGAATTTGGTGTGGGTTTAAGTGATGAGGGTGTGCATATTTTAGACCCCTTTACCGGGACGGGTACTTTTATGGTGCGGTTATTGCAAAGTGGGTTAATTAAACCAGAGGATTTACAACGGAAGTTTACTTCAGAATTGCACGCAAATGAGATTGTTTTGTTAGCTTATTATATTGCAGCAATTAATATTGAGGAAAGTTATCATTTTTTAGCTCAATACCCCCCAACCCCCCTTGTAAAGGGGGGCTTAAATTTCAACCCCATTAATGAAGGGGGATTAGATTTCAACCCCATTAATGAAGGGGGATTAGATTTCAACCCCATTAACGAAGGGGGATTAGATTTCAACCCCATTAATGAAGGGGGATTAGATTTCAACCCCATTAATGAAGGGGGATTAGATTTCAACCCCATTAATGAAGGGGGATTAGATTTCAACCCCATTAATGAAGGGGGATTAGATTTCAACCCCATTAATGAAGGGGGATTAGATTTCAACCCCATTAATGAAGGGGGTGCTTCATTCCCCCCCTTAATAAGGGGGGGTAAGGGGGGGTATCAACCTTTTAATGGGATTGTTTTAACGGATACTTTTCAAATGTTTGAAAATGCAGGTTATTTGTTAGAAAGTATCTTTCCTGAAAATAATCAACGGGTTATTAATCAAAAGCAAAGAAATATTACTGTGATTATTGGTAATCCTCCTTATTCTGCTGGACAAACAAGCGAAAATGATGGTAATAAAAATCTCAAATATGAAAATTTAGATCAAAAAATTGCCAATAGTTACGCTAAACATTCCACAGCTACGAATAAAAACAGCCTTTATGATTCTTATATTCGCGGTTTTAGATGGGCTAGTGATAGAATTAAAGACCAAGGTATAGTTTGTTTTGTCAGTAATGGTTCATTCATTGATAATAATGCAATGGATGGTTTTAGAAAATGTTTAGTAGATGAATTTACTAGCATTTATTGTTTTAATTTACGTGGTAATGCGAGAACTTCTGGAGAACAAAGAAGACAAGAAAAAGGTAATGTTTTTGGTGAAGGTACAAGAACTACTATTGCGATTATTTTCTTAATCAAAAATTCCAGTAAGAAATCAGAAAATAAGGTATTTTATCATGATATTGGTGATTATTTAAGTCAAAAAGAAAAATTAGATATTATTAAAAATTTCGGTGATATTTCTACTATGAAATGGCAAGAAATCACCCCTAATGAAAATTATGATTGGATTAACCAACGTCATGATGATTTTGAAAGTTTTATGTCATTGGGTGATAAAAAAGATAAAACCAGTAAAACTATTTTTGATGTGTATTCCGGTGGTGTAAAAACTAATCGTGATAATTGGGTTTATAATTTCTCTCAACAATCAGTTATTGATAATATGACGAGAATGATTGATTTTTATAATCAACAAGTTGAGGATTTCAAAAATTATTTAAAAGGTCAAACTTTAACTAATGCTGAACAAAGAAAGAAACAAGTAGAAAATTTTATTGATACTGACCCTAAAAAGATTAGTTGGTCTGGAGAATTAAAAGACGATTGTGGAAAATTAATAATTCATGCTTTTAATCCTAGTGAAGTTGTTAAAAGTATGTACCGTCCTTTTTGTAACCAAGCTTATTACTATAATAAAGACTTAAATAATCGTCTTTACCAAATGCCAAAAATTTTCCCTAATCAAAACTTAGAAAACTTAGTAATTTGTGTAACTGGAGTTGGAGTAGTCAAAGATTTTTCTGCTTTAATTTCAAACTTAATACCTGATTTATGTATTCAAGGTGCAGCAACAGCAGGTCAATGTTTCCCTTTATATACCTACGAAAAACAAAGCGAACTAGGATCACTATTTGCAACAGCAACCACAGAACAATACACCAAAAAAGAAAATATCCCCGATAGCATTTTAAAAGAATATCAGCAAAAATATCAAGACAAAACCATCACCAAATCAGATATCTTCTATTACATTTATGGAGTATTACATTCCCCCGAATATAAACAACGCTTTGCGTCAGACCTCAAGAAAATGTTACCACGAATCCCCTTTACTGCGGATTTTTGGACATTCAGTCAAGCCGGTAGAGAATTAGGGTATTATCATCTCAACTATGAAACCATAGAACCTTATGAATTAGAAGAATTTAAAAAAGAATTATATTTAGACGACAAAGATTATCAAGTCGAAAAAATGGTATTTGGTAAAAACAAAAACGGTATAGATAAAACCATCATTATCTATAATAGTAAACTTACCCTGTCCCAAATCCCCCTAGAAGCCTACGAATATAAAGTATGTGATAAATCAGCCTTAGAATGGATTATGGAACGGTACAAAGTCACCAAAGATAAGGATAGTGGCATAATTAATGACCCTAACCATTGGTCAGAAAATCCCCGTTATATAGTGGATTTAGTTAAAAGGATAGTGAGAGTCAGCTTAGAAACCGTGAGAATAGTTAAAAGTTTACCAGCATTGAATGAGATATAGCCATTCCCTTAAAATCTCTGTTCAAACTCAACCACAGCCCGAGTATCATCTGTTAAATTAGTAGAAGAACGGGCACGAAATTCATTATTTATGCGGTAATTAAGACCCCATTGTAAAGGATCATCTGCTGTTATAATCTTAATAGTAGAAACGGAAAATTTTGAAGAAAGATCAATTCCTGCTTCTAAAGCCAATTCCAAAGATGAATTACTTTTCCCTGCTTTCGGTCTTTGGGAAAGAATAGTAGGAAATATCCGCAATTCACTTAAACCAAAAGCATCACCAATTTCATTAAATGCACCTTGGAAATTACTAAAAACAGCCGAACCAGCGATATTCATTAAACCCAATTGAATATCACCACGTTCTTTATTATCAATAAGACCACCTCCTAATAAGGTAACAATTTGTGTTTCTGAACGAGAAGGATTACTTTTTAGTCGTAAATTATCATTGATTTGACTAGCTAAACCATCGATACTAGCTTCTACTCGAACTGTGTCTAAACCTGATAAACCTGTAGAACCTTGTCTACTAAGATCACTATTTTGAGTAATATCTAGAACTTTAGCAAATAAACGAATATCTAAATTAGGGTCACGAGGTTGACGAGGACTAAAAGTAGCGGTATGTTGATAACCACGGGACAAATTTAACTGGGTAGTGAACAAATTTACCGCACCTCTGGTTAATTTGATAGTTCCGTCTGGTACGGGGTTAGTTAAAGAACCGTTAACAATTATATCTCCAGAAGCTTGAAAATCAAACACTGGTGGTTTAGAAATTTGTATATTTTTTCCCAGTGTTAATTTTAAATTATTTAACGTGGTACTTGCATTTTCTGTATCTGTTTTATTTTGATTATTAACTTTAGCAGATGATGAATTATTCTCTTCAGGGTCCGGTAAGGATACTTTACCATTAAATAATTCTATATCACCACTAATTATTGGTTTAAGAAGAGAACCAGTAATTTTTAAATCACCATTAGCACTTCCTTGATATAATGCTTTCAGGTTTAAAACTAATTGTTGTAAATTAACAGTTAGGGGAGTATCTGTTTTGATGTCTTGACTATTGAAAATTGGGAGTTCTCCTATAGCTGTGATATTACCAGCACTAAATTGACCTCCAAGACTTTCTACAATCACACTAGTTAAATCAAATTTGGCATTACCCGTGACATTAGTTAATTTTTCCGGTAATGCTTGAGCTCTAAATGTAGCATTATCAAGACTAGCAGTTCCTTTAACTAAAGGTTGTTTTTGAGTTCCTCGAACTTTTAAATCTAATTCTCCCTTTCCATTTTCAAAAGCTATCTCATTAGTAAAGAAATTTAAAAGTGTCAAACCTTCGTTTTTAACTTTAACATCTAAGGTAATTTGATTACTGTCTGATTTTTGAATTGCAAAGGGTAATGGGTAGGGAATACTACCATTAATATTTGCAGGTTCAGTACCAACCCCTAGTAACTGACTATCAAAGTTTAAACGTCCGTTGTTATAACCGAAACTAGCATTAAGTGATTCTATTGATTTTCTATCGATTGTTCCTTCTGTAATGTTTAATACCCCCTTCGCTTGAGGACTATTGATACTCCCCGCTATTGCTGCGGTAATATTTAATTTACCTGTAATTCCCACGGGGAGTTTTACTAAATTACTTAAGCGTTGAAGGGGAAAATTTTCAATATTGAGTTGACCTGATTGTTCTTGACTACCAATATTACCTTTATAGCTAAGTATTGTCTGCTGTGATTGAATTTGTAAAGGTAAAAAACGGAAAGTTCCTGCTTCAAAACTACCTTTAACTATGACTTTTTCCGCAGCATAAAAGTGGGTTGGTTCTGTTGGTTTCCCCCAAGTAAAGTTTTCTCCTTGGAGGTTAAATTTTATCCTGGGTTCGTTCGTTGTAGCAGTGTTAATAAATATTCTACCATTCAAAATCCCTTTTAAGTCTCTCAAATCTGGTATAGGTTTAGCTGCTAACCGTTTTTGCTGTTGACTAGTTAACAGGGCATCAATTTCTGATAACCTTTGGATTTGGGTCAATAAAGGCTCTAAAGGTAATCCTTGGGAGTTGGTGGTTAAATCCGCAGATTTACCGTAAATGGGCGCTTTTAAACCCCGTTGGAAGTCTTGAATATCAAAGATTTGAGCGACTGTGAGCAGGTTTTGAATATTGCCTTTGTCAATGTTTATTACTGCCCGTAGTTGGGGTTGTTTTACCCACGGTTTAATGATATTCGCGTCCCCGCTGTATCTACTTTCACCTTTGCGAAAGTCGCTATTAATAAAGACCAATGTATTATTATCATAGCGCATTTCAGAAGTAAAGCGATCGCCTTTAATCCGCCCAACTTCTGGTTGTTCAATGGCTATATTTGCCTTGGTAGCCAATGTCTGCGAATTAAGTTGCAAATTTGCTGTTAATGATCCTCCCACTCCTCCCGGTCCTAAAGGAATATTAGCTGGTATTTTTACATTTAAAGCTGTTAAAGGGAAATTACTTACATTTATATTCCAGTCGGATGCAGTTGCTGCACCTGATAATAATGCTTGTCGCCACTTAACTAAAAAGGATTTAGGACGATTATTACCATCTAAATTAAATTCTATGCGTTCCTTTGTTCCTGCAATATTTAAACTTAACCCTTGACCCAATTTAGAATTAATGTTACCCGTTAATAACGGCTCAAAAGCAAATTTCTGAACTTGGAAATTCCGTAGCCCCAGCGTACCTGTAATATTTGGTGCGGTGGGTTTTCCTGTCACCTGTCCGTTAAAATCTAAGCTGCCAGCAATATTCGCAGTATTAGGTAATTTAACTGGTAACTGTTGCAGACTATAATTTTTTGCCTGGATATTCAAATTTAATTCAGTGATTTCTGGGATACTTACCTTTTTAGTATTAGCTAACAAATAACCTTTAGCTTGAAAGTCAGCGTTATTAGAACTATCAATAGTTAGCTTTTCTCCATTCCAACCAATATCAGCTTGAATAGGTGAATTAACACCTGGAAAACCTCGACTAAACCGGACTTGTCCCACCGCAGCTATATCTGCTAATTGCGGAGACGCTAAAATTCCCGCTACTTGCAACTTCCCTCCTAACTGTCCTTGTAGCTGCGGATTAAAAGGGTTTAATTTTAAACCTGAAGTAGCCAATAATGCCTGATAACGACCACCATTAAGTTGAATATAAGAGGCAGTAAGCGCACCACTAGGTAATTTTAAACTGCCGTTGCCCTCTGCTTGAATTGTTTCTGGTTGAAATGACTCAACAGAACCCGCTACCTGGAATTGACCAGTGATTATACCCCGCATTTCTGGAGGCAATTTCTGCGTCTCCAGGAGTTTTGTTAAAGGTACATTATCCGCTTGAATTTTTGCCTGATAGAGCCCTTGGGCAACTTCAATATTAGCAGCTTTAATTCTCCCACCACCAATAGCCAGAAAGGCTTCACCGGTTGCAAATAAAGTTTTGATATTAAAATTTTCCCTATTACCGGCAATCATGAAATTACCTGTGAGGAGATTATTTAAAATTGGGTTAGCTTGTTTTAAAATAGTTCCTAAACGTAAATTATTTCCTGTTAATGAAGCTATAAAATTTTGGTCTTTGAACTTAATTTGGGAAATATTAATTTTACCACCAGCAATGTTAACATTGGCATTTTCAGGAATAATTGTCTCTAGTTGAAATGGTGAAGAACTTCCCGATAAACGCAAATTACCGTTAAATTCTGCCCCAGCTAGAGAAATATTTTCCTGTTGTTTTTGGTCAACAAAAGATGTTAATTTAATGTTTTTAGCTTGAGTTAAAGCTTGCCAACGCCCCTGAGCATGATTATAAATACCATTACCTATAACTACACCTCCACCAAGATTTGCAGCTATATCACGGAAAGTAATTGTCTGGTCAGGATTAATAATAGTTGTCCCTGTTGCGGGGTATTTAGCTTGAGGAACTTGCCATTTAACTACGGTTTGGGTATTATTAGCTACACTTTTCAATTCTGCGGTAGCGGCCACCAGTCCAATAGGAAATCCTGTTTTCACATTATAAGCTTGAGCGATGGCATCCCCAGGAATATTTTCCCCTCGTAGTTGAAAATTGAGTGCAGATACTTGACCAAGTTTAATTATCCCTGCACCTTTAACCTCACCACCATAAGTAGTTTTACCTTTAATATCTGTAATATTCAGTAAGGATTTACTACTGATTAGCTCAAATTTACCACTAACTTCGCTAAAATTAACTTTATCAATTTGGGTGGTTTTCAAGGTACTTATATTACCAGATAATACAGGTTGAGAAATACCTCCGGATATTTGCAAATCTGCTCGAGCTATACCACTCACAGGAATGGGTAACTTGACTTTTAGGGTTGTTTGGGCATTAGCTAAACTTACCGCGTGTACACGCCCTTTTAGATTAAACCCTGTTTGCTGATCAATAGTACCCGATGCTGTGAGGGGAATTTGTCCGTAGTTTGTGACTAGATGATCTAATTTAATTACCGGTCCATCAAAACTGATGTTTCCCTGAGTATTTATTAATAACTGGGGGACTTTCGAGATTTGCACCGTTGCCCCTTCAATGGTAGCATTACCGTACAATAGGGTTTTTTGACTGGGTAATACCTTAATTTCTAAATCCCCATTAACTTTCCCACTTTGTAAAGTCAGTGGTAAAGCTATAATCCGAGTAATATCTGATGCCAGAATATTTCGGGCTTTGACTCGTAAATTCCCGACTAAAGATTTCTCAAGAATTAGATCTCCGATAATAGAAATATCACCTTCACTGACTGCTTTACCAGCCAAATCTAATTTAATTAGGCGATTTTTATCTAAAAGTTGAACTGTGCCATTAATGCCAGTAAATCCGACAGGAACTCGTAAAGAAATTTTTTCTTCCGCATTTTCTTTCGGTAATAATACTATGTGAGCATCACGCAATCGCAACTTGTCTAAATTAGTTTCAATTGGTCCCTTTTCGGTAGGTGCAGCTATAGTAGTTGTTAACCAACGCCCTTGATTATCCTGTTCAATATAGATATCTGGACTGACTAAAGTTACATCTAATTGGAGATTACGGTTAATAATTAACTGCCAAGGATCAAAACCCACATTTACTGATTTAATATTTACCCTATCAGGATCTGTGTCTGTAGCGGGAATCTCTGAAGCGGTAAACTCAACACCAGTTAGAGAAAAGGACTTAACAACCCCCAGTTTTACCGGACGGTTAAGGGTAGTAGTTAGACCTTTGTTTGCTAATGGTACTAAATCGTGATCAACAAAAACCTTTAATCGCCAAATACCGACAATACTCCCCAGAAGTAATAAAGTGCTTATGCCTACTAAACCGCGACTCAGGATCATCAACCATAAACGCTTAAGCTGAGAATTTGTAGGGGGAGAGTTTTGAATAGAAGGGTTAGACATAGGTTTTCAATCTTTGATTACCACAGATTTGGCAAAATCCTAATTGCTGTGAGACATTTTGGATATGTTCTATAGTAGACTTATCTCGGATCATTGGCAATAAAGCCATAAGATGTTGTATTTCTCCAAAATGTCAAGAATCTATAACCTAGAGTTTTCAGATAATTGAGGGAATTGATCAATCAAAGGATGGATAATGCGTGTTTTTGTACTGATTTTCAATGCTGGGACTGATAATGAGGGGATTCACAGTATTCGGATTAGCAATGCGGAAGGGTTAACAGAGAATAAAATCCTCTTGTTTGAGTCGGAAGACGATGCTACGCGGTTTGCTTTAATGTTAGAAGCTCAAGATTTCGCTGTACCAACGGTGGAAATGATGAATGCTGATGATATTAAGGAATTTTGCGAAGGTACGGGCTATGCTTGGGAAATTGTTCCTGAAAATAGTGACTTAGTGCTTCCACCAGAAACGAATGTGGAAGAAACTGATTGGCAAGCTGAAATAGAGGAAGATTATGAAAACTTATTCCCTACTGGTTCATTTGCCCCAGAAAGTGTTAATTCTGATTTAGACAGTATTCGTCGTAAGTTGGAAGGCTTATTATGATTTTTCATGAGTTACATTAAACTAGGAAACGATATAGTCATTATTAACAACTGACAACGAACAACTGACAACTGACAACTGATACAGGATACATAAGATGACAAATTTTCAGGAACGCGGGCATCTACTCACTGAACAAGTTAATCCCCATAGTCTCCATTTAGACCAACTCAACTCTTTAGAATTGGTGGAGTTGTTTAATAGTGAAGACCAAAAAGCTGTAGCAGCGGTAGCAGAAGCTAAGGTGCAGTTAGCAGCGGCTATTGACCGTACAGCGGAAAGACTGCGTCAAGGTGGACGGTTATTTTATGTGGGTGCAGGAACAAGTGGTAGAATAGGAGTATTAGATGCTGCTGAGTGTCCACCTACGTTCTGTACTCCACCTGAATTGGTGCAAGGGATTATTGCTGGTGGTGCAGGAGCATTAGTTCGCAGTTCCGAGGATTTGGAAGATCGGTCTGAAGATGGAGAAAGTGCGATCGCTCAAAGACAAATTACCCAACTAGATGTAGTAGTGGGTATCACTGCTGGGGGAACAACACCTTTTGTTCACGGTGCAATTAATGCAGCCCGTCAACGAGGAGCAGTGACTATTTTTATTGCCTGTGTTCCCGCTGAACAAGTGAGTATCGAAGCTGATATTGATATTAGACTGTTAACAGGTCCGGAAATTTTGGCTGGTTCTACTCGCTTAAAAGCGGGTACAGTTACAAAGTTAGTCTTAAATACTCTTTCCACTGGGGTAATGGTGAAATTAGGGAAAGTCTATGGAAATCGGATGGTAGATGTTGCTGTCACTAATCAAAAATTACGCGATCGCGCTTTGCGGATTCTACAAGACCTGACTGGTCTAAATCGAACCGATGCCGGGATTTTACTAGAACATAGCGGTAAATGGGTTAAATTAGCATTATTAATGCACTGGACTGGTTTAGATCAAGAAGCAGGTAAAAAATTACTAGCTGCCCATCAAGGTAATCTGAGAATGGCTGTAACTAGTTATAATCTCAAATAAAATTCCATCTCATGATCTATTTACTGGGTTATTTGTAGAAATAGAACTGCAACAATTTCCGAATTGTTTTTTGAGTTGGATAAAATCTATATTCTGACTATTCGCGCTGTTTTTGTTGCTGATACAACTGCTTAAATAAAGCTTGCTGTTTTTGATGATCAACAATTGGTTTGGGATAATTGACTCGATGACATTCTAACGGGGGAATTTTCCCAGTTATTAAATATTCTGAATCTACAGAACGCAATTCCCACACCCATTGACGAATATATTCTGCTTCTGCATCAAATTTTTGAGTTTGACTAACTGGGTTAAAAATGCGTAATGGTTGGGGGTCCATACCACTAGAAGCGCTCCATTGCCAACCACCATTATTAGCAGATAAATCACCATCAATGAGTGTCTGCATAAAATATTTTTCTCCCCATTGGGGATTAATAATTAGGTCTTTAGTTAAAAAACTCGCAACTATCATTCTACATCTATTGTGCATCCAACCAGTTTGATTTAATTGACGCATAGCAGCATCAACTATAGGATAACCAGTTTTTCCCTCACACCAAGCTTGAAAATATTCTTCATTATTTTGCCAAGGAAACTTTTTAAAAATATCCCTATATGCACCATCAGCTAATGTGGGAAAATGGTACATAGCGTGTTGATAAAATTCCCGCCATGCTAATTCTTTTTGCCATGTTTGGATACTGGCATTTACTTCTTCACTATGACTGTATGCTAAGGCTTCTATTGTAGTTTGCCAAATAGTTCTAATACCAATAACACCAAATTTTAAAGCTGCACTTAATTGAGATGTACCATCAACTGCGGGAAAATTCCGCTGTTCTTGATATTCATAAATAGCAGATTTCGCAAAATTTTCTAATCGTGTTTGTGCTGCTAATTCTCCGGGAGAAATAATTAATTCTTCATCCCAAATAAAACCTAAATCTTCCGCAGTAGGTAAATTAATTGTTCCCATTTGTTGAGCAATTTTTTCTTCTTTCTCTGTTAATCCCGTAATATTTTCTAAAATTTTGACTGGTTTAGCCTTAGATTTAGTAATCCAATTTTTCCAGAAGGGAGTATAAACAGTATAGGGAGTTTTTGCACCGCTAAAAATTTCCGTTGGTGAATGTAGTAACTGATCCCAATTATAATTAAGAAACTCAATTCCTTGGGTTTTTAAAGCATCAATTACTGCTAAATCTCGTCTTTGTGAATAAGGTTCAACATCCCAATTCCAAAATACTGCTTTAGCTTGTAATGCTGCGGCTAATTTGGGAATTGCCACAACGGGATCATTTTGTAAAATCAATAATTGACTACCTACCTGTTGATATCTTTCTTGAAGAGATTGCAAACAGCCAATCATATATTTTACCCTAGCAGGGGCAATATCATCACTTTGGAGAATCTGCGGGTCTAGACAAAATACACCCACAATTTTGGGACTTTTTTCTCTGGCCGCAGCTAGTCCAGTATGATCAGAAATGCGGAGATCTCGACGATGCCAAAACAAAATTAAATCAGACATTTGATGTTAGTATAGTTCTCATGTACTAAATTAGATTTTAGCAATTATACCGAATGTTATGTAAGGCTGTACAGAATAATAATCAACCGTATTTATCTGCGTTTATTTGCGTTTATCTGCGGTCAATTATTATGAAAATCTGATTTCATTGTAAATTGTGATCAGACCAAATTTGCACAACTCGACCTGTAACTTCTTTACCAAACCAAGGAGTATTATAAGAAAGTGTTTGGAGATTTGCTTGATTCACATTCCAAGTTTGTACAGGATTAAATAAGGTTAATTCAGCTTTTTCACCGGGTTGAATGGCTTTAATTTCTTGTTGTAAACAAGCCGCTGGTTGATGACTCAAAACGCGCCATAATTCTAGGGGTGTAAATTCTCCAGTCTCTACGAGATTTTGCCAAAGTAGGGGCAATGCCAATTCTAAACCAATTGCGCCCGGTGGTGATTCAGCAAAGGCTTGAACTTTTTCTTCATAGGTGTAGGGTGCGTGGTCAATAGCGATCGCGTCTATTATCCCAGTTCGCAGGGCATTCCGCAAGCATAGCATATCTTGATGATTTCCTAAAGGCGGATCTAAATGTAAAGATGTGTGATAACTGCTGATGGCTGTTGTATCGAGTAAAACGTGCATCCATGTGGTACTAGCGGTAATGGGGACACCTTGAGCTTTAGCTTGAGCAATTAATTTTACACTTCGTGCAGTAGAAACGCGCATAATATGAACGGGTGTACCAATATCTGCAACCAGTTCTAATAAAGCGGCCATAGCCGTTGTTTCCGCACTAACTGGAATAGGGGCTAAACCTATCCGCAAAGCTTCTGCACCTTCTCTCATTCTACCATTAGCCGCTAAATGGCGATCGCATGGCCAAAAAGCCACAGGTTTATTAAAGGGTTGAAGATACTCTAAAACCCGTCTGACTATCCCCAAATTTTCCCAAGGTTTAGCATCAGTAAAACCCACAACTCCCGCTGCGGCTAAATCTGCTACTTCTGTTAATTGTTTACCTGCTAAATCTAAGGTAATTGCCCCCCAGATGTACAAATGGGGACATGGTTGTTCTCTGTCTCTCTGTTGCTGTAACCGCATCACTAAAGCGGGTTGATCAATGGGCGGGGATGTATCTGGTAAAACACTAACCCTAGTAAAACCACCAGCAGCGGCAGCTTGTAAAAAGGAATTAAGATTTTCTCGTGCTTCAAATCCGGGCTCACTACAATGACTATATAAATCAACTAATCCAGCCCCAATAACTAGGCCTTGACAATCACGAATGGACGTATCGGCACTAAAATCCGTAATTTTCTGGGCGATAGTTTGGATATAACCATCAATAATTAATACATCTGCTACGATGTCCGTTTTCTGAACAGGATCAATTACTCTTACTTGTTTTAATAGTTCTTTGGTCATGAGGAATATTACTTATCAGTGCTATTTAGCTGTTACTTTTGATTGTTTTTGCCATTCCTCCTGCTCCCTGCCCCTGGTTTACTAACCAGGAGTTTAAAATAGGTAATTACAGATTTACAATCGGTGCAGCAAATTTACACCATGTGTATCAGTACCACAGGTGTTAAATAACTCGAATTTTTCCGCTAACTGTTGGACTTCCTCCGTTTCCACCTCACTAGCCTTCCAGGGCTTAGGGTTATTGTAAGCGTAGAAAGTCTCAACACCATCAATCCCATAGCCAGCAGCCGCAGGAATGAGGTCAAAATGCGATCGCCTGTACCGGGCTGGGTGAGCCAGTACCGCCAATCCTCCCGCTTCATGAATAGATTTAATCACGTTAACTGCTTGATAAGCATGACCGACACTGGGAATTTTTTGTAAATATGGCTTCATGCTAGGATGGTCTGACTCAAAAGCATAGGCCAGAATGTGGACTTCAGTATCCAGCAAATTGGCATTAATTTCTGCACCACTCCACAGGTATGGAGTATAGGCCTCAAGATTACTCCGCTGCCAATTTTCTAACCAAGCCTGGGCAGCCTGGTAGCCACAGATACTATGATGATCAGTGATAGCTAGACCTTTTAAGCCAATGGCAATCACTTGATTCATCAATTCACTCGGTTCTAGTTTGCCATCCGAGTGGACTGTGTGCATATGAAAATTAAATAACTTGGGACAACTTTGGGCATCAATGCGTTGGAATACTTGCTTTAGTAGTTCTTTAGAAACAGTAGTCCGGGCAAAATTTACAACCATAATCCCCCCTGCACGAAAATTACATTTTTCTCACAACACCAACAGGCCATATTTGTAAATGAGATATAATCAATACCACTAATTAGTCAATACGGATACTTACTCAACTACACCAATTGATTTTTGCAATATGTCAAGACTAGGTTAGCAAATATTAACGCTGATGGCGATTAGTATTTTTGATTACTTCCATCAAGGAAATATAAATTTTGTGTATAGGTTGTATTTGCTTACTGTTGTTGTGACAACAACCCGACTAATTCACCTGTGCCATTAATAACTTCACCCATGACATTAGCAGGAATATCCTGAGATTGAAAATGAGTAATTACCTGTTCTGCTTGCTGAGGTGGAACTAATAACACAAATCCGATACCCATATTAAAGGTATTATACATAGCCTCAGGACTAACAGCGCCAGTTGTAGCTAACCAATGAAAGACAGGAGGAATAGTCCAACTATCAGGTATAATTTTAATCGCTTGATCCTTGCTTAAACATCTCGGTAAATTTTCTGGTAAACCACCTCCAGTAATGTGAGCCATACCATGAATTTCTAAACCTGATTGCAAAGCGGCTAAAACAGATTTAACATAAATACGTGTAGGCGTGAGAAAAGTTTCACCAATAGATTTTTCATGTAGTATGTCTGGGGTATGATTCCATGAAAACCCGCTATCACTAACAATTTTTCGGACTAGACTCAACCCATTACTATGGACACCTGTACTAGCTAAACCTATGGCTACATCTCCTATTTGTACCTGAGAACCGTCTAACATTCGACTTTTTTCGACAATTCCCACACAAAAACCCGCTAAGTCATATTCACCAACTTGGTAAAAACCGGGCATTTCCGCCGTTTCTCCCCCTAATAAGGCTGAACCGGCTAATTTACAACCTGTAGCTATTCCTGCGACTACCTGAGTTAATTGTTCTTTGTCTAATTTACCCGTAGCTACATAATCAAGAAAGAATAAGGGTTCTGCACCTGATGTCAACACATCATTAACGCACATTGCCACCAAATCTATACCCACAGTATCATGACGGTTGAGAATTTGAGCTATTTTCAATTTTGTGCCGACACCATCTGTTCCCGAAACTAAAACAGGTTCTTTGTAACCTGTGGGGAGTTGAAAGCAGCCACCAAAGCCACCCAGTCCCCCCAAAACCTCTTTTCTAAAGGTGCTGTGAACCAAATTGCGAATTTGGTCTACAAAGGCTCTACCTGCTTCAACATCAACGCCTGCATCCCGATAATCCATGCTTAATTATACCATTATCAATTCATTACTTAGGTTATGATTATCACACAATTTATTAATCTAGATCAATTATTGTATCCTAAATAATCAATCATTAGTAATAAAAATCTGGTAAGTCAAGTGAGCAAGCAAATTACTCAATTTTATTATACAGCGGAACACAAGCCCAATCAGTTAATTTACGGAAGTGGGCAAACTGCGGTAATTACGGGATGGACAGTAAAAGAAACCCTACGCAAACACTTAAAAGATAATGAATACGCTGTCATTGGACAATTATACTCACCAACTAGAGGTATAAACTTATTAATTCGTAATTTGTTACTTAATCCTCACGTTCGGTATTTAGTTATTCTCAACGCTACTAAAGAAGATAAAAACGCGGGTGCTTGTCAATGTTTAGGTGATTTTTTCCGTTATGGTGTAGAAGCAAGTATTAGTGATACCGGGCGAAAATCTTGGGTAATTCGTTCTTTAATTCCGGGTTATATTGATATTGATATTGATATCAATGCTTTAGAAAAATTACGGCGTTCTGTAGAAATTCAAGACGCAATATCAATTTCTGATGCTGTTGAAAAAATCCAATATTATGGAAATAAAGAAATAGTTGCACCCTGGGGAACACCCTTACAATTCGCCATGAATATAGTTGAATCAAATGTTTTTCCAGGAACACGATATGGACATAGAATTGAGGGGAAAACCATTGCTGAAACCTGGGTAAAAATCATCCACAGAATTAAAACAACGGGGACAATTAGACCAACTGGTTATGATGGAAAATGGCAAGAATTGATAGATTTAATGGCAGTTGTCACCGAAGAACCTGATGATTTTTATTTTCCTGAACCTAATTATTTACCAATAGATAGAAGTTTTTTAGAAGAATATATTTCGCAAATATTAGATGATGCAATTAATCAAGAAGGGGTAAAATACACCTATGGACAAAGGTTGCGTTCTTGGTTTGGAAGAGATCAAATTGAACAGGTAATTGAAAAATTAATTGGAGAAATTGATGCTGCTAGTGCGGTCATGACTTTATGGGATGTTAAAGATCATGAAAAAGGTGGTAGTCCGTGTTTAAATCATATTTGGTTAAGAGTAGTTGATAATGAATTATCATTAACTGCTGTTTTGAGAAGTAACGATATGTTTGCAGCTTGGCCAGCTAATGCTATGGGATTGAGGGCTTTACAAAAACATATTAGAAATGAGATTTGTCAACGTTCTCAATATGATTTGAAACTAGGACCATTAATAACTCTGAGTCAGTCTGCTCATATTTATGATGATACTTGGAGTAATGCGGAACAGCTAATTAAAGAACAATATTCTGCAATTTGTAAAAAATTAGATTATTATGATCCTGCGGGTAATTTTTTAATAGAAATAGCAGATGATAAGATAGTTGTTACCCATACAACCCCTGGAAGTGGTGAAATTGTCGGTTGCTATTCTGGGAAAAATCCTTTGAAAATGATTAAAGAAATTTGTGCTGCTTTACCTGCGATACGTCCAGATCATGCAGGATATTTAGGTATGGAATTACAAAAAGCGGCAAATTGTCTTAAAATTGATAAGTCATACATTCAGGATCGATAACCACTAACAGACAACCATTTTAGAAATGGTTGTAGAAAATTCTAGTGTTTTCCAATGCTCAGGGGGTATTTTATGTCAGTTTTAGGTTTTTTAGGTTCAGATCAACAGACTCGATGGACCGCATTGGGAGTTATTATTTCATTAATCGCCTTATTAATTGCTATATTCAAACCTTCTGATTCATCTAATCTAAATCTCAGAACAGATATTAATTCTCAGACACAAGCAAATCCAAATAAAACAGTATCTCCAGGCTCAAATAAATAGTAAATTTTGTTTTTATTAACAAAGATATTGATATTTCAAGCTCATATTTTTGTAATAAAACTAAAATTTGTTGATTCAACACCGAAAGAACCATAAGTTCTAATGTAAGGTAACTAATGAAAATGTACAAGATATATGTATCTGGCGCTTTGACTGACGTAGAAAATCCAATAGAAACTAAAGCACTATATGAAAAAATAGGCTTGGTTTGTGAAGAAATTGGTTTTCAATCTTATGTACCGCATTTACATACTGACCCAGTGAATAATCCTGATATTACTCCTCGTGAAGTTTTTGATAAAGATAAACATCAAGTTAGTATATCTGACTTAGTTATTGCTTATCTTGGTTCGCTTTCTTTCGGTGTGGGAATGGAATTAGCTTATGCGGAAAACAACAAAATTCCTATCATTCTTTTGTACGAAACAGGTAAGCGGATATCAAGATTTCCTCTCGGTATTCCCTCTGTGATTGCTATAATTCAGTTTAATGACCATGAAGATGCTTTAAATCAATTAAAAACTGTTTTATTAAATTGGAAACAATAGTATCTAGGATTTTTATTCTCAGCCAAGTAGTATAGTAAACTTTGAAATTAAAAGATCATGCAAGATATTTCCTCATCTGATAAATACCACCAAAGACCAACATGGGATGAATATTTCCTCATGTTGGCTAAATTAGCCGCAACTCGCTCAACTTGTCTTGCTTTTCCAGTCGGTGCTGTAATTGTTAAAAATAAGCAAGTTGTAGCCACAGGTTATAATGGTTCACCGTCAGGCTCGGCTCATTGTATAACCCAAGGATACTGTTATCCAGGCTTAAATAGCTGTGATGCTAGTAAAATACTACCATCAAGGGCTGTACACGCAGAAGCAAATGCGATCGCTCAAGCCTCAAAGTATGGTATATCTACAGATGGATCAAGTATATACGTAACATTAGAACCCTGTTTATCTTGTTTGAAGTTAATTATCTCCGCTGGAATTAAAGAAGTATTTTATGAAACTTCTTTTAATAGTGGAGAAAAAGCTTTAGTTAGAGATTCTTTTGTTAACGAAGGTTTAGTTACAATTAAGCAAGTTCAACTTTCTGAAAATATAGCTAAAAAGGCTGCTTCCTTCCTATTATCTTCTATTTCTGTGAGTGATTTTGTAAATACTTAATCTCAAAGAGACTTAAGAACCTGTCAGGATAATATCAATAGTGTATCAGTGCATAAATTTTCTATTTTAGTATATTTTGGGCGTTGCATAATAGCAGTATGAATTATGTTTCACGCAAAGGCGCAAAGTTTAAGATTTTGATCGTGTGGTGTAACCATATTTTCTTGATTATACACTCCTATTTAACAAAATTTGTGGTAGTATCAAGTCTTCCATCTTCCATGTGAATAACACGATCAGCTATATCTAAAATTCGATCATCATGGGTAACAAGTAAAATAGTACAATGTTGCTCTTTGGCTAAAATTTGCATTAAATTAACTACATCTCTACCTGTTTTTTTATCTAATGCTGCTGTAGGTTCATCTGCTAAAACTATGCTAGGATGACCGACTAAAGCGCGAGCGATAGCTACTCTTTGTTTTTGTCCTCCAGATAAATTATCAGGATAATAGTTTATTCTTTCACCTAAACCAACTTCTTTTAGTATAGCTTCTGATTTGGCGATCGCTTGTTTTTTGCTAATATTTTCATGAAGTTCTATGGACATTTGTACATTTTCTCTTGCTGTTAAAAATGGTAATAAATTATGTGCCTGAAAAATATAACCAATATGACGACGTATTTGGACTAATTGCTCTTCACTTGCTCCATATAATTCTTGATTTAATTCTTGTAAACTACCATTTTGTACTGAGCGTAAAGCACCAATTAAGGAAAGTAAAGTTGTTTTTCCTGAACCAGAAGGACCTGTCAAAATTACAATTTCTCCTGCTTTAATTTCTAAATTAATATCAAATAATACCTGTTTTGTTAATTCTTTTTCACCATAAAAATGGTTTAAATCCTCAATTTTTATACTTGGGTTCATAACTAGTTAAAACTCCTCAAAACTGTTAAAAAACTATTAAAAAATATCAGCAGGATCGGCAGATTTTAATTTAGCAACGGCAGTTGCACCAGAAATAAAACACATTAACATTGTTGCGATGAAGACAAATATTCCTCTTTCCCAAGTCATAACTACGGGTAAAAGAGTAGCTGCTTTTGTAAAATGATATTGAATTATGGCAATGAGAAAGCCGGGAATATAGCCTAAAATAGCAATTAAAACAGCTTGTTGTAATACCATTGATAGGAGGTATTTATTACGATAACCAATGGCTTTTAATGTAGCATATTGAGGTAAATGTTCAGAAACATTAGAATAAAGAATTTGATAAACAACGACAATTCCCACAATAATTCCTAATGCAACTCCTAAGTTAAAAATAAAGCCAATTGCTGTGCTAGTTTGCCAGTAATTTTTTTCAAAGTTAATAAATTCTTGTTTACTTAAAATTTTCACATCTTTGGGTAAATACTGTTTAAGTTTTTTACCAAAATATTCTAAATTTGCATCAGGTTTTAATTTAATAAAACCAATATCTATTATGCCTTTTTTACGGTTAGAAAAAATCCTTTGAAAATTCAAATGACTGGTGATTAAATTACCATCTGAACCAAAAGATGTACCTAATTGAAATAAACCAGCTACTGTGATTTTCCGATTATTTCCACTAGCTGTTATTTCAGTAGTTACTGTTTTTTGTTTTTTAAATTCAGCAACAACTTGACCAAATTCACGTCTTGAACCTTGATCAAATAATACTTGATCTGGTATTTTTAATTTATCTATATTTTCATGAACACCTGGTAAATCAAAAATTTGATGTCTAATATCAAAACCAATGATAAAAATATTCCGCCAATTATTTCTGGTTTGAGGATTTTTCCATTGGCCAAAACCCAAATAAATTGGAGTAACAAAATCTACTTCTGGAAAAGCTAAAGTTTGAGTTAAACGACGTTCAGGAAAACTTTCCATAGCAATTAAAGCGTTACTACGAGGACTAATTAAAAAATAATCTCCATTTAATCCTTGATGTAAACGCACAGCACTATCAAATAAAGCATCACGAATACCTAACTGCATAAAAACAATAACTACTGCGAAAATTACGCCAGAAAGGGCAACAATTAGTCTGATTTTTTGATATCTTAGTTGTAGCCAAGCCGTTGGTAGTTTGTTAAACATGGTTGATTTTATGAGTAATAATTGAGATATTAAACAAGATATTAATTATCAGTTTTTCCAGGATTAATAATGACATTAACTTGTAAATTAGTCAACCGAGAAACTTTGATACTGTCTTGGGGATTTAATTTAATTTTTACTTCCACAACTCTAGCATCTGCGTCTGCTACTGGATCTGTACCTAATACATTTTTGCTACTAATTTCCAAGCCAATTTCATCTACAATTCCCGTTAATTCTTCAACAATACCGTCAGCTTTTATGGTGGCAATTTGCCCTAATTTTACTTTATTAATATCGGTTTCATATATTTCAGTTGTGACATACATTTGTTGAGTATTACCAATCGCAACAATGCCTTTATTACTAATAAGTTCACCTGGCCAAGTGTGAATTTTAATAATTTGCCCCTTTTGAGGGGAACGAACATAGGATAAATCTAAATTAGCTTGAGCAGTTTTGACGGCTTTTTGTGCAGCTTCTAATTGTGTATTTGCTAAAATTACATCTGTAGGTCTTACTTCTGATACTGCGGCTAAAGTTGCTTTTTCTTGATTAATTTGACGACTAACTGTGTTAATAGTACGATTAAGATTTGCGGTAGCTTGATTAATTTGCTCTTGTTTAGTGGTAATAATTTGATTTAAAGTTGATTTTGCTTCTTTTAGTTGATTTTCTTTGATTTCTTTTTGCAGACAAATGTTATCTTTTTGAGAAGTGGAAACAGCACCATCTGTATATAAATTTTCATAGCGACTACATTCTGTTTGAGCATTTTTTAATTCAGATTCAATTCTCTGAATGACAGCTTTTTGAGTATTTTTTTGCCCTTGTAAATCGTATTTTAAATTAGCAATGGTGGCTTTTTGGGTGGCAATTTGTCCTTGTAATTCGGCTTGAGTTGCTTGAAATTTGGATTTTTGAGCAGTAATTTCACCTTGTTTTGCACCAGCTTTTATTTGTTGTAAACGTGCATTGGCAACTTTAACATTTGTTTTAGCTTCTTCTAAAATTGCAGTGAGGCGATCGCTATTATCAAGAATAGCAATGATTTGTCCAGCATTTATTTGTTGTCCACGTTTAACTAAAAGTTTTTTAACTTTTGCACCTTCCATAAAAGCGGGGGCTGATAATTGAATGACTTCTCCCTGGGGTTCTAAATATCCTAAAGCTGCTATTGCTTGAGGAAGAAGTTGATTTTGCGAAGAAACTGGTAAAGATGTTTGATTAGGTAACTGTTTTTTAACTATAGAGTAGGCGATCACAATCACAAATCCTAAACTAACTATAGCCATAATTAAGGTAGTTGTACCGCTCTTTTTGAAAGAATTGAATAGTTGTAAATTCATATTTACTCACGTTTTTAATTGCGTTATTATCTTAATATACCTTTAAGTTGTATTTTAATATTGAGAAATTTATGAACTTCTTTAGCACATAAATAACCACCTATAATAGTTCCTGTAAATCCATGTCCTGGATAAGTCCATGCTGATGCAAAATAAAGCCCCGGAATAGGAGATTTATTAGGTTGTCTCAATAATCCCGCTTGACTAGGTATAGCTGCAAATCCGTAGGGTGTCCCTTGAGGATTTAATGTATATCTTTGAATAGTTTTTGATGTTGCTACTTCATAATATTCTACCTCTTTTCTAATACCTGGTATCTCTTTTTCTAGGCGATCTAAAGCTATTTGAGCAATTGATTCTTTCTTTTTCTTATATTCTTCTAAACTAAGTCCTTCCCAATCTGATAAATGATCAACTAAGAAAAAACATCCGGTACTTTTACCAGAAGGAGTAAGTCCTGAATCAATTTGACTATAATCCACAAAAGTAAAGTTTCGCTTCTCATATTCGGATGTATTATTAATATTAATATCATCTAAACTATGAATATCATCATTAAACCTGAACATAGAATAGCTTAAGTTGCCAAGTTGAGAAATTTCCTTTTTAAAACCCAAGTAAATAGAAATAAATGTACAACCAGCTACACAGTTTTTAATCTGCTTTTGTAAAAGATTATTTTCTGGAGCAGGAAGTAAATTTACAATATTAGGAATAGCGGCATTAGCTATAATAGTTTGAGCGAAGAATTGTTTAACTGTTTTCTTTGGTTTACTCTCGCACTCAATCCCGATAGCTTTTCCTTTCCTTTATTTGTCATTATTTTGGTTACGAGATGAGATAATAATATCTCCCCGTTATGCTCTTTAATTACAGAAGCTAAATAATTAGATAAAACTTGAGATCCACCTTTGATAAACCAAGAGCCATAAAAATAACTAGATTGTGCAAAAGAGTAAAATAAAAAAGATAATGTGTATGGATTTGTATGGTAATAATGCATATTTCCACAAAGTAATAATTTTAAGTCTTGATCTTTGATAATTGAATCTAAAAAATTACCCAAAGTTTGCTTAATTGCCAAAGTCAAATTAGGGTAAATAAAAGGAAAGACAGGCATTATATTCACAGGAAATGTTAAAACATGAAAAGAATTATTCACTACTTGAGCAGTAAAAATAACTCCTTTTTGGCTTTTCATTTCTACTGTAATTAATTGGGGAAAAATACCCGTAGCTTTGAAAATTGACTCTTTGACACACCATAATCTTGTGGCAAAAGAGCAAAGAGTATCATCATAATTCTTAAATTGCTGCAAGAAAGTTTGAGACTGATTGCCTAGTAATTCTAACCATTGCTCCAGTGTTCTTTGTTCCACAAATTCTAAGTCGCAACCTTGAATATTTTGCCCAATAGTCATTAACAATAAGGTGCGACTATGAGCTATAGAAATTTGTAAGTTACTGTTAGCAATTTGTGGTTTTCCACTGTCTAACCAAGTTTTTTTCTTGATCAATTCCGTTAACAGAAGCGTATTTTTCGGTAAATACTTGTTGTTCTATCTGATGACGAGTTTCACTGTCAAGACTATTAAATAATTCAGAATGTTTGTAAACAATTAACTGGGGTTGATCTGTCAATAAATGTTCATAGGATTTGAAACCTTCTGTAATTTTGTTTTCAATGAAAGAGCGATCGCCAATATCTTTTGGATGTGGATATTCAGGAGTGGGTTTAGGTGGTTTAAGGTAATTTCTGCTGAAAAATGAGGAGTTTTATAATTAGAGTCTTCGGTAGAAATAGCTGCAAAAACTTTATTTCCATCTACTCTAGCGTGAATCTGAATTTTGATTTCTCCATTTTCAGGTACTACGATAGGACGTAAAAGAGAAATATGCTCTAATTTGACAGAATTGATATTAGTAATTCCTGTGACATAAGACGCTGCTTGTGTCATTGCTTCTAAACCAAATACGGTAGGAAATAATAGCGAACCATTGAAATTATGATCATTCACATAAAGGTCATGTTGACGATTAAGAGAACAATGCACAATTAACTCTATTCCTGGTTCAAAATACTCTACTTTTTCTAGATAACGATTAGCAACGGGTAAATTATAAGTATTACGTCTCCAAGTATCTAAACCACCTAATTTAGCCGCAATAACAATTTGTTGATCATCTGTAAAATTTTTTATCCAGTGCAAAAATTCTGCTACTCCAAGATGGGGAGGTATAGCATCAATTCCCATATTAGCTAATGTTTTAGTGCTGCCCATTTTTGCACCCATTCCTACTTCACTCCAAACACTATAGGCTAGAGTTATTGTCTCTGTTCCTGTTTGTTTTTTGAGATTTCTTAATAATAAATCTACCGTTTCGTTAGAAAAAGCATACCAACTATTGCCTAACATTCCTGTAACTCCAATAATAGAAGTAAAGGCAATAAAATATTTTAATTGATGGTATTTTAAGGCTGTAATCAAATTCCACGCACCAATTAATTTAGGTGCTATTTCTTGATATGCTTCGCTAGAAGATACTTGTTCTGTTCGGCGAGGTTTATTAGTACCTGCTCCGTGAATTACTGTTGTAATAATTCCTAATTCAGTTGTTACTTCTTGAATCAGTTGATTGACTGCATTTAAGTCAGTAATATTGCAAGAGTAATATTTAGCTATTAATTGAGCATCTGTGTATTTTTTGAGAGTATTTTGTACTTCATCATTCACAGGAGAACTACCAACTAAAGCCATTTTACAGTGATATTTTTGTGCCAAAGCTAAAGCACATTCAGCCGTAATTCCTTTAGCACCACCTGTAACGATGATTACGTCTTCTGGTGTGAGATTAACATTTCTTGATTGTGATTTTTTCTGTGCTAAGTCATAAACCATTTGATGACGTTGACTTTCACAATTATAACCAGCTACACTATAATTATCGCTTGTGGTAAATTCAGCTTTTATTTTCTGGTTAATAATCTCCAAAGACAGTCTGTGATCAAATTCTAAAACCCGGATTTTCAGCTTAGGACGTTCTAAATGTAAACTTGCAGCAAAGGAAGCTACACTAAAAACAGAAGTAGGTGGATCATTATTTTCGCAGCGAGAAAAATAACCATTGCCAAATTGAATAAATCCTAATTCGCAGATTTTTCCAGCAGTTTTTTGAGCTACATTGGTCAATATTTCTATAGTTTCTGTTAAATCTTCCCATGTTTCTGGGATTAAAATTAACAAGCGATCAGGTATATTAAAACCATCCCATAATTGGGCTATATTTTCAGCTAATTTCTGATGAGATTTGATGCAAGCAATGGTTATTTTCTCAACTGTGTCTCTAACATTAGTTGTTAATTCCTCCCTTAGCATTTCAACTGTAAAACTTCTCACATAAGATTGTGAAATAGTAGGTTCTGATGGTACTTTAGGTTTTTGAATAGATAATTTCTGAAGATAAGAAATAATCGCTTCGCTAATTTCTCCTAAGGTACTATTGGCAAATTCTGAAGGTTCAAATTTACCTTCCAAGTGATATATTTTAGCAATTTGAGCCATTAAAGAACCAGCTTTGATGCTGTCAAGATTTAGATCATCTAAAAGACGGTATTCTAACTTAATTACTTCTTTAGCTAATCCCGTTTTTTCGGACACAATTTCTACTACTTTTTGCCGTATTTGTTCCTGTATTTTAACAGTTTTACTTTCAACTATTTCATTACTTAGTAATTGGGAAGTTGATAATTGTAGAGGTTCTTTTTTATCTTGATAAGAAGATGAAGTAATGTTTGATTTTGATTCTGAGTGAGAATTGTTTAAACTTCCCTGTAAATGACCTAAATTCCCTAAATCAGCAAGAATGACTTTAGCATAAAAACCACTACGTTGTGCAAGTAATCGAGTTAAAACTTCCAGTAGTTCTTGTTTATTAAACCGATTTTCCAAATTAGTTGAATTTCTCATGGTTTTCTCCTTGATAATTGTTTTGTTTATGTATTTTAGAAAAATGGTAAAGATTCCAAATCAGCTTTAATCAATTCAGCTAAAAAAGCTCCTCTTTCTGTTAAATAACTAGAGAGTAAAGTTTCTAACTCTTCATTATTTATTGCAAGTTGTGATGGCATTGTTTGAAAACCCACTTTTTTATCTAATATTTGTTCTGGATTTTCATAATCAATAGAAACATTAAAATTACGTTCACAAGGATTTTCAATAAAAATCTTTTCTGCTGCGGGAATGAAAGAACGCACCAGACGATTTTTGTAAAGTTCTGACCATTTAATATTACCACCATGAACAAAATAATAAGCTAAAAAGCTGTTTAAATCTGAATCATTTCCAGGTTTTGACTCTAAAGGAAAACACTGACAACTATTAGGAATATTACTAACTAATCCTGATAGTACCCTTCCTGATCCTACTTCTACCATCAAGTCACATTTAGCAGTCATATTTTCTACAAGTGATATAAAATCAACTTGGGAAATTACTTGATTAGCAAAATGTTCTTGCAAATTAATTCCTGTTTTAATTTCTAATCCATTGATACTAGAAAATAAAGGTACAGAAAGATTAGTAAGTTCTTCTGAAATTGGTGCATTATTTTGTAAATATTCAGCCGCATTTTTAACTTTTTCCGAGTGAAATGCGTTGGAAACTGGTAATAAATTAGTCTGAATATTTTGTTGTTTAGCAATTGTAATTGCTGCATCTATAGCAGAGCGATCACCTGAAATTATAGTTTGATTTGGACTATTAATATTAGCCACAATTGCATAACCTTGAACTTGTGATAAAATACTTTTTGCTGTTACTTGATCACAAGCTAAACTAGCCATACTACCTGCATTTTCTGAAGATGCAGACATAGCTTGACCGCGCATTGCTGCAAAACAAATTAAGGTTTTTTCATCATAAGCACCTGCATTATAAAAAGCAATTAATTCTCCTAAACTATGACCTCCTACTACTACTGGTTTAATACCTAAATTTTCCAAATAACGTATCCATATTAAAGAAGTCAGACATAAAGCAGGTTGAGCAAATTCTGTACGGGCTAATAATTGTGACCATTCTTTAATTTCTTCTTGATTGATAGCACGTTCTAAAGAATAATAAATAAATTGACTAATGGGTGCAATTCCTATTGCTTTCAGCCATTCATCTGCTTGATTTACTAATTCCTTTGCCCAATTATAGCGTTGTACTAAAATACGCGCCATATTTAACTTTTGTGAACCTTGTCCGGGAAATAAAAACCCTATGCGATCACCTTTCATTTCCTTGGCAATATAAATATCTTTTTCTGGGGAAATTATTACCTCTCCTTTTGTTAGTGAATGATTATTAAGTATTTGCTTAATTCTGACAAGACTATCTAATAATTGAGTAGGATTATGGGCAACAATTGCCGCTCGTATAGGTAAAGAATCTTGATTTTCTTGAGCAAGTTTAGCAGCTAAATCTACCATTTCCCCTATGCTCATCCCTTGAGCAAGCTCAATTAATATTAAAATGCGTTCTAACAAATCTTCTACAAAAAACGCACTCATGATAAATATTTCGGTATCCTGATTAGATACTAATAAAGATGCTTCTCTAACAGAAGATTTCAGATGATTAGCAGGTGCATCTCCAGAGGAAATTGCTACATGACAATTAATACCACCAAAACCTGCACCAAAAATCCCTGCTTTTAATATTTCATTAGGGTTGCGAATTTCACCAGTTAAAACAGGATAAAGACATTGTGCAGATGTATCAAATATTGGATTAGGTTCTTTGCAACCTGCGGTGGGTGGTAAAATTCTTTGATTGACTGCTATTACTGATTTAATAAAAGCACCTATTCCTGAAGCTGCTTTTGTGTGTCCCACTATGGATTTAAACGAGGTCATACCTACTGAACGAGGTAGAATTTCACCATGTTGACTCATTGCTAAAGCAATACCTTCTAATTCTGTCCGATCACCTACCGCAGTTCCAGTTCCATGTCCTTCTATAAAATTAAGAGTATGAGGACTATAACCGGCTTTCTGATAAGCTCTTAATAGTGCTTTTGATTGACCAATTTTAGAAGGTGCTGTGATTCCACCTTTACCATCAGAAGAAATTCCCCAACCATTAATAGTAGCATAGATATAATTGCCATCACGTTGAGCATCTTCTAAACGTTTTAGCACCACAAAACCACAACCTTCACCCGGTAGAAAACCACTAGCACGTTTATCATAAACTGTCATATCACTAGCAGTTAAAGCACCAGTTTTCGCAAAACCAATCAGTTCAAATGTGTCTTAATGGGAATTTTAAGAAAGTTAATGGCGATATCAATAAATCAAAATGATCGCCATTAAGTTAACAAAAACAAAATCCTCGAACTTTAGATAGAAACTGAAGCTGGAGGATTAGTTGTATTGCTAAGTAAATTTGCATCTTTTGATGCTTCATTCACACGGATAATTTTTGCTCCTAATTGCTGCAACTTCATGTCAAGACGATCATAACCTCGATCTAAATGATGCAATCCTTGAACAGTGGTTGTCCCTGTCGCTGCTAATCCTGCTATAACTAAAGCCGCGGAAGCTCTTAGATCTGTACCTATGACTGGCGCGCCCGATAAAATTGGCACTCCTCGCACAAAAGCAGTATTACCTTTAACACGGATATCAGCGCCCAAGCGATTCAACTCGGAGGCATGACGCAAGCGATTTTCAAAGACCGACTCATTAATAATACTGTCACCTTCTGCTACAGCTAGTAAAGCCATAAAAGGCGCTTGCATATCCGTAGGAAACCCGGGATGGGGCAAGGTATCAATATTTATAGCCTTGAGAGTTTTCGCTGGTAAAATCCGTAAACAGTCTTTGGCTTCCTCAATAATTGATACGCCAATTTCCTGCAATTTAGCCATGACAGGGATTAAATGAGCGGGTGCGACTGGGGATAGAAGCAGTTCAGAACGGGTAATTGCTCCAGCAATTAAAAATGTCCCGGTCTCAATCCGATCAGGAATAATGGTATAATCCGTTGAGTGTAACTTAGAAACACCAACTATAGTAATTGTACTTGTTCCCGCGCCTTGAATTTTTGCTCCCATTGAGTTACAGAAGTTAGCTAAATCTACTACTTCTGGCTCTCTAGCGGCATTATCAATGATAGTTTCCCCGTCTGCTAGGGTAGCAGCCATCATCAAGGTTTCTGTCGCGCCGACACTGGGAGTATCTAAGTATATCTTCGCACCTCTTAATCTACCATTATTTCCGGGAACATGAGCATTACAAATACCATGTTCAATTTGCACCTCCGCACCCATGGCTTGCAGTCCTCTGACGTGCAAATCTACCGGTCTAGCCCCAATGGCACAACCCCCTGGTAGGGGCATTTGTGCTACTCCCAATCGAGCTAAAATTGGACCAATAGCAAAGAAGCTGGCTCGCAGTTGGGTAACTAGTTCATAAGGAGCTTTAGATGAAGTAATTTCTCGTGCATCTACATCTAAAATATCCCCATCTCTATTTAAACGCAATCCTAAAGCCGATAAAACTTGCCCCATCCGATTTACGTCCGCTAATAAGGGAACGTTACGAATCCGACAATCACCGGAACATAGGAAAGTTCCAGCCATGATTACTAGTGCGGAGTTCTTAGCCCCGCTAATTGTTACATGACCCGCCAAAGGATGCCCTCCAGAGATTTGCAAGACTGAGGAGTCTGTTTCTAGTGAAGATTTGGCATCTGGTAAGCTGCTAGGGGGATTAATAAGCCTACCTCCAAAAGTAAGTAATTATAAAGGTTTGATGTTGGTTTTGATTCTATGTTGACAATCCTCTAGCCAAAAGCCCGAAGATTTTCCCCTCAGTTGTCAAATACCATAAAGTCGTTAGATTCTATCATGCAGTATGCCAGCTTGATTGGAAAAATGGGGATTGGCTAAATTTAAGCAAAATTTAAAAATTGCCCTGTTTCCAATTCTGGCAAATTTTTTCTTGACAAGTAAAAATGATTAAGTAATAATGGTAAACTGTAAATAGAATTTAATTCCAGCGGAACTGGCGGAATTGGCAGACGCGCTAGATTCAGGTTCTAGTGCCGCAAGGCTTCCGGGTTCAAGTCCCGGGTTCCGCATTTCAATTTTGGATTGTCACCGTTGAGTAAGCTCTAGGTAGATTCGGGTTTTTCGGGTTTTTCCCTATTGATTGCCCATTCTACCTGTCGTAAAATCCCGCGTAACATTCCTACTTCCTCCATTTGTAGGTAAGCGCGGTTATACAAATAGCGGAATTTTTCCATACGACTAGCTGCGGTATGGGGATAAAGATAACCTATCGAAAGCAATAAAGACTCTAATTGTTGATAGTAAGCTTCCATAGCATCTAACGGGGCGATTTCTGAAGCGGGTATATTTTTATTTATAAATAACTCTGTAGATTGTGACAATTCATAACAACAAATAGAAACCGCTGTAGCTAAATTCAAAGATGGATATTCTGGATTAGTGGGAATAAAAACTAATCTATGGGCATAATTTAACTCTTCATTGGTTAAGCCCCTATCTTCTCTACCAAAAATTAAGGCTACAGGCTTGCGGATTTCCTCTAATAACCAGGGTAAAGCAGTACGGGGGGTTTCTAGAGGCATTCCTCCACTGTAATCCCGACCAATGGTGGCAATGGCGCGGACACAGCCTTGTAATGCTTGTGGTAATGTATCTACTATGATAGCAGATTCTAAAATATCTTGGCCATGAACTGCCATTTTTATAGCATCAAGAGATGAGCGATCGCATTGAGGATTGACTAATATTAATTTAGATAGGCCAAAATTTTTCATAACTCTGGCTACTGAACCGACATTCAATGGTCCGGCTGGTTCTACTAATACGATAATTAGGTTGTTATCACTGGTTTTTATATCAATATTTCCTGTCATACTTATTTACTTTTACCGACAATTTTCACTCTATCATCTGCTATATCATCTTTCCGGTATAGTCCACCAAGCCAAAGCATAAGATTGAGTGGGTTTATTAATCTGTTTCTTAAATTGTACCCGAATTTTGTAATTACCATGAGTGGGAACTGGGCAAAAAATATGTTCAATACTATCAAGTTCACTCATAGAAGCGCAAACCACTACTTGATCATTTTTGCCATTTTCCTGAACTAAATAAACATCAAGATCATTTAATCCTTTATTGACAAATGTTTCATCTAGATCATATTGCTGATTATTGTTTTTATCATTCAATTCTACCAAACGATCCCAACTTAAAGTAATAGCTACAAAACTATTTTTTTTCAAACTCTTTTCTAAAGCATATTCTTGAGAAGAATTAGTATTAATTATCCCATAATCCCAACCAATTGGCGGAACTGTTAACGTAGGTTTCCACTCACCACCATTCAATTGTTGATAAGCTCGAAAAGCATTTAAATGACCTGCTCCCATTTGAGCATCTAGAGGAATTTTGGCATTTTTATAAGCGGCCGTTGCTAACCAATCTAGATTTTGTTTATCAATTAAAGTTCTCGTCATTCCCAACCGTAAACCGTCACCACTATCTTTAATTTTGTCGGCTGAATTGAGCAATATTGCTTTCATAACTTGATGACGACGAGCATTAATAGTCCAATGTGGTTGTTTAGTTCGCAATTGTTTATCTACAAATTCCTGTAATAATGCTACAGTAGCAGTAACTTGTGGTGCAGCAAAACTCGTACCTGTAGATTTATTTAATTTACCATCAGGATTAAGTAAAGGAATATTAGTACCGGGAGCAACTAAACTAATTGCACTTCTCCCAGCAAGATTAAATTCTTTACCAGCTAAACGATTTTCTATAGCTTGATTTGCACTTGTCAAATTAGAAACGTGAACCTTATTAAAAATTCCCTTTTGTTCTGAGGAAAAAGCCACATTAATTGCGTTAAAATTATCTGTAGGAATGGGAATCCCACCTTTACCTTGATTACCTGCAATGCTATACACAACATCATGAACACTGCTAGACCAGTCAATACATAATGTTAGTAAAGCATTACCATCTAATATAGCTTCTGGTCGGGGATCACGATCAAGAGGTTCACCAAAACTAAAATTAATCGCTCGCACATCACCACCATTTTGCAATGCAATGTGTTGTGCTGATAAACACTCCTCTGGTTGTCCTATTTTTTTTACCGATCCTACAGCAGAAGAATATAGTCGCGCGTTGGGTGCGACACCGGGAAAAGCCTTATCTTGACTTACCATGACACCTGAAACATTATAGGCATGAGGATCAACACCAATATTTGATTTAGCGGGAGCATTGCGTAAAAACACTGCTAATGGAGATACAGACCGATTCTTAGACACGGCCTTATCCCAGCCAAACATTCCCGGACGACCAATTTCCACTTGACCAATGGCAATTTTCCGCCCAGTTAAATTATAGGGAGCTTGATGTAGTTTCAGCGCATCAATACCGTTAGTATCTAGAAAGTTCGCCAGCTTATTACCAGCAAAGACCGGTAAAGTCAAGCAAGAGAAACCTAAACTCCAAAAAATTAGCCAATTTTTGTTCATAAGTGTCTGGACAGGATTAATCACATACTAGTTATTGATCAATTCTTTATCAGTTAAGGATTTCCGTCCAGATTTTTGTGTAATTGATTTTCTCAATTTTCAGGAAGAGGAAATTTTCTGAACATGGGAATTTTAAATTAGTTTTTCATAATTTCTCCATATTTTGTTACAATACCTACAGACGAAGACGCTTAAAACCCACTAGCCATGACCCAAAATTCATCTCAAAAGCCTATAGTTATCGCTCCTTCTATCCTATCAGCAGATTTTAGCCGTCTGGGTGACGATATTCGCGCCGTAGACAAAGCGGGAGCAGATTGGATTCACGTTGATGTAATGGACGGACGTTTTGTTCCTAATATTACAATAGGTCCTCTGATTGTGGAGGCGATTCGTCCAGTTACAACTAAACCGCTGGATGTCCATTTGATGATTGTGGAACCAGAAAAGTATGTAGAAGGTTTTGCTAAAGCTGGTGCGGATATTATTTCTGTCCACGCAGAACACAATGCTTCACCCCACCTTCACCGGACCTTGGGACAAATCAGAGAACTCGGTAAAAAAGCTGGAGTTGTACTGAACCCCGGTACACCTTTGGAGTTAATCGAATATGTCCTAGAATTGTGCGATTTAGTGCTAATTATGAGCGTTAACCCCGGTTTCGGTGGTCAAAGCTTTATCCCTAGTGTAGTTCCTAAAATTCGCAAGTTGCGTCAAATGTGCAATGAACGGGGTTTAGATCCTTGGATTGAAGTTGACGGGGGACTCAAAGCTAATAATACTTGGCAAGTTTTGGAAGCTGGAGCTAACGCTATTGTAGCAGGTTCGGCTGTATTCAATGCTCCTGATTATGCTGACGCGATTCACAATATCCGTAATAGCAAGCGTCCAACTCCTGAATTAGCAACAATATCCTAGCTGTCTGTAGGGTGCGTTATGTATGTTTAGATAACGCACCATTTTTGCTATTATTCAAAAGTATAAATCTTTATTAATTAAAGTACAAGTATTATTGGCAATATCAACCCATGATTAAAGGGAGACAATTTACAGAATATGGTAGATCTTTAACTACAGAAGAGCCAAAAGCATAAAAATGAAATCAGATTTACAAACACCATTAGATTTAGAAGAAATTGATTTTTCCCATATTCCTGTTCTCAGTCAAGAAGTAATTACAGGTTTAAATATCCAAGCTGGTGGAAATTATTTAGACCTGACCATTGGTGGTGGTGGTCACAGTCGTTTAATATTAGAAACTGCTGAAGATGTGAAAATTACCGCAGTTGACCAAGATTTAGATGCTTTAAATGCAGCTAAGGAAAATTTATCAGAATTTGGAAATAGAGTCAATTTTATTCATAGTAACTTTGCAAATTACCAATTTCCCGAAAATACTTATGATGGAATTTTAGCTGATTTGGGTGTAAGTTCCTACCATTTAGATAACCCAGAACGAGGTTTTAGTTTTAGAAATACTGCTAGTTTAGATATGCGAATGAACCAGCAACAATCCCTGACTGCTGGAGATATAATTAATGAATGGGAGGAAAAAGAATTAGCGGATATTTTCTTTAAATATGGTGAAGAACGACTTTCCAGAAAAATAGCCAGGAGAATAGTTGAAAACCGCCCATTTAATACTACTACAGAATTGGCAAATGCGATCGCCTATTCTGTACCTCCTAAATATCGATATGGAAGAATTCACCCCGCAACCCGTGTTTTTCAAGCTTTACGTATAGCAGTTAACGACGAATTAAAAGTCCTAGAAACTCTCATAGAAAAAGCACCAAAAGCTCTAATTACTGGGGGAAAAATAGCCATAATTAGTTTTCACAGCTTAGAAGATAGAATAGTAAAACACGGATTAAGAAATTTATCTTTATTGCGAATATTGACAAAAAAACCAATTATTGCTACAGAAGAAGAAATAAAAGAAAATCCCCGTTCTCGTTCTGCTAAATTGAGAATAGCAGAAAGGAAAAACATAGATTAAGAATGCAGAACCTAGTCCTCTACAGGTTTTGCAATTTACTAACTGTTTTTCAATTTCAAGATGATTCTTATCTCTTCCTCTTTGTTTTTAAGGGATAGGTACAGACCTCAATAACCGCTCAACAATAGTTTTAGCATTTCGTCCTCCTCTAGGAATTAGACGATGACAAAGAACGTGGGGTGCGAGAAATTTGATATCATCAGGAAGAGTATATTCTCTACCTAAGATAAAAGCTAAAGCTTGAGCAGCTTTGTATAAGGACACTGTACCACGGGGACTAACACCCAGGGTAATTTCTTCATCTTGTCTAGTAGTCCGCACCAATTCTAAAATGTATTTTTGTAAAGATGCTTCTACTTTAACCTGGGAACAAGCTTGACGTAATGCTTGTACTTCTTCTAAAGTAATACAAGGCTGTAAATTAGTAAGCTTTAAACCTGCTTGTAAATTTTGCAGCATTTCCATTTCTTCAGATTCGGAAGGATATCCCAAGGTTAAAGACAGCATAAACCTGTCCATTTGCGCTTCTGGGAGAGGAAAAGTCCCCTGGTACTCAATTGGATTTTGGGTAGCAATGACAAAGAATGGCTGGGGAACAGGACGGGAAACACCATCAATTGTGACTTGATGTTCTTCCATGACTTCCAGTAAAGCTGACTGAGTACGGGGTGTAGCGCGGTTGATTTCGTCAGCTAGTAGGACATTAGCAAATATGGGACCGGGGAGAAATGTAAATTCACCGCTTTTAGGATTCCAAATATTTGTACCAGTAATGTCTGTAGGGAGTAGGTCAGGGGTGCATTGTAGCCGTTGAAATTCACCATCTACGGAACGAGCTAGAGACTTGGCCAAGAGGGTTTTACCGACTCCAGGGACATCTTCTAATAAAGCATGACCACCACCAAGTAAGGCTACTATGACCAAGCGGATAGCTTCATGTTTACCAACGATGGTACGAGCTAAATTTTGTGTTAAAGCGTCAATTTTTTCTCTCATGTAGCACCTGGGGAAAATGTAGGAGGTTTATTTCTGAATTTTGACTAAAAACTTGTTTAATAGTTTAGCCTTTTCTACAGTATTCCCAGGTAACAATCTTAATCCAGCATGAGAATTAAAAATTTCTTGAGTTACTAAACCACTAACGCAAAGAGAGAAAAGTTAAAAAACAGCTTTTCGGAACAGGACTTACGCAAAATATCTCTCAAATCCTCATTTCTCCGTGACCTCTGTGCCTCTGTGGTTCGTTATTCCATGAATCTTGCGTAAGTCCTATGGAAATAGTTTCACTTTTAAATATATTATTTATTTACAAATTTTATTTTTTATTTGAAAAAGATCAGTTTGATAGTCTTCTAAAAATTCGGTCATAAATCCTCCCCAAGTTGCGCTAAATTTTGGATAAAATTCAGGAGTACAAACATAAGCTTCTTTATTTAAACCTGCGTAGTTTTTTGATAATTTATAATTGAACCAACTAATAGTAGCTTTTAATTGGTCAATAGCACCTCTAGTGTTACTTCTTATGGCTCTTTCTTCTTCACTAGTTGAATTCAATTTGAACTCTACAAAACAAAAATCATTTTCATCGAAAAATACAAAATCGCAATGAGAATTACCAAATCCTAAAAGTCCTTTTTTTCCGTCAATAGGAATAAAGCCAACCATTTTAGCATTACTTATATTAAATAATTTAGTGCTATCAAAATCGGTTATAACAGTCTCATTACCATTGAAATTAATAGTAAATGTATTATCATCAAACTGAATATTGATAATAATAAAAGATTGTCCTCCGTAGTCTTTCAAATCTATCACTGAGAACTCTGATCTCATTTCAATTTGTAAAACATCAGAAAAATTATCAAAAGCAGTTGCTAGAAGTTCTTTAATATCCTCAAATTTACTCATTTTCTTTTGAAAGTTTTAGCGTGAATACTGTACAAAGCTTGAAAATCACCACCCAAAATTTCCGAAACCGTATCTAAATAATTTTGTTGGATAGTACCTTTTTCTTGATTAAAAATAGGTTCGCAATAATTAGTATCCTGACTAACAGATTGATTTCCCAAAGAATAAGCAGAAAAATCTTTAGCACTTAACCAGGAATCTTGGGGAATTATTTGTGCTACCTCTGATTCTGTTGACGGATTTTTTTCAACTACTCTATTCGCAAAGAGTAAATTATTAAAAACTGTAAGTACATAAGGACTGTGGGTAGTTATAATTAGTTGATTATCATCATTATGATTAACCATTAAAGCCAATAACTCAATTAGTTGCTTTTGAGCAATAGGGAACAAATGTGCTTCTGGTTCTTCCAATATTCTTAATACTTTTGCATCATCAAGGATATTAATAAAAATATCTTGTAATATTCTAATAGATTCTTGCTGTCCTGATGAAGCATTGGAAAGATAAACATATTCTTGTTCCATATTTAATACAATTATTTCTCCCCTGTGATCAATTTGGTATTCACCTTTGAGGATTTTATCTATTCTATTTTTGATATCATATAATTTTCCTTTCACTTCATTTCTTGCATAATTATCAATTAGTCCTTCAAAACTAAAATCTCCAATCTTTCTAAAAGTCTCTTTAATTCGCACAATTTTTTCCATAAATTTTAACATCAAAGTTTCATCTATAGTTTGTCGTTGTAACGTTTTTCTTCTGTTTTCTCCTAAACTAGATTGAATTAAATATTTTTCAAATAAATCAGAATAACTTACTGTTACGTTTCTTCCCGCAATAATAAACAGTGAATCTATTTGCTGACTTTCAAACAATTCATTTAGCAATCTATAAAGTTGTTCAATATATCTAATTTTCTCTGCTGTAGAAAATAATTGCAATTGCTCACTAACACTATTTGAATTTAAAGGTTCTTGTAAAAGTCGTTTAAGACTACTTATAGAAGCTTTAAAACTACTATCTAATAGATCACCCCAATGAGTTTTTAGTCTTTTGTTTTCATCAATACTTAATCTGAGGACTTTATTTTTCTCGAAACTATAATAAAATTCTATTTTAAAATCAGGTAAATTCTTTGTAGAACCAAAGAAACTCTCAAATTTTTTTCTTATAGGATTAATAATATCAGACATAGGCTCAAGCTGACTATGATTTGTATCTTGATAAATTTGAGTAAATAAATCATCTTTTAGTGATTTGAAAAAATAAATCAATTTAGCAATAGTGCTTTTACCACTAGCTTGTTCACCAATCAAAACTAATATTTTCTTGACTTCAATTTCTGCATATTCAATTGGACCGAAGTTTTCGATGATTATTTTTTGCATAGGTAAATGTGATTTTTTTATGATTGTACAACAAATATAACATAATAGAAATACTTTTTGGGAGGTTATACCTCACATGATATTTCATATTAAATAAGCGGTTTTTTATTTGTAGATACGCTTTTTACCTTTCTTATTACAGTAAATTTAATGTAATTGTACCACACTCTTGTTTTTATATTCCTTTCTTCCTTTGCGTGAGATTTTCAAACGTGGTTCATTTACCTGAAAATCACTGTAATGTTTAGATTACCATTGAAAATCCCCCCAATATTAAGAATTAAAAATTGCTCGAGCTGCTGTACAATCAAGTTGAATTTTATTTTTCAGCGCTTCCAAAGAGGAAAATTTCTGTTCAGGACGCAAAAATTTTACTAACTGTATCTCCAAAATTTTCCCGTATAAATCACCAGACCAATTTAAACAATGTACTTCCACACGAGTATCTATACCATTAACTGTGGGACGGTTCCCAATATTCATGACCCCTAATTGCGGAATAGAGTCTGTATCTGGAGTTTGATTATGAATCATCACCTCCACAGCATAAACACCATGGCGAGGTAAAAATTTATCCTTTGGTAGTTGGATATTCGCCGTAGGAAAGCCGATAGTTCTACCTAATTTCTGACCCGTTACTACTTCACCCGTAAGGGTATAAGGTCTTCCCAGCAAACGATTTGCTTTAGCAATATCACCTACTTCTAAACTTTCCCTAATTAAGGATGTACTGATACGAGTATCATCTGTTGTAGACAAGCTGTCTGTATCAGTTTTTATAGGAACTATAGTCACGGGTATATTATATTTAGCTGCGAGTATTTGCAAATCTTGGGCTGTACCCATACGCTTCTTACCAAAACAGAAATCTTGGCCAACGCTAATTTGTCGACATTGGAGTTGTTGAACCAGAATTTTATCCACAAATTCCTCCGGGGAAAGAGCAGACAATTCTCTATCAAAAGGTAATAATACCAATTGTTCTACCCCAAGCGATCGCAATTGTTGTACTTTTTCATCCAATGGTGTTAATAAATCACGGGGTTGTCCTGTAAAAAACTCATGGGGGTGGGGATCAAAAGTCACAACGGTTGAGTAAGGGCGCGGATTTTTTCGGTCTGGGGGGGTTGAAATTTCCCCACTTTTACCCCATACTGATTGTAATACTGGCTGAATTACTCTTTGATGACCAAGATGAACGCCATCAAATTTACCAAGAGCAACAGCGGTTGGTGTCAACAATCTTTCCGTTGAAGAAGCAACCCATACAGAACACCCATTTTGAGATAAATTTAACACTTGGATTTGGGAATTTTAGGTTTATTTTCGCTATCAGCGTTGACTCTCTCACGCTATTAGATATCTAATCACCAATCTAATCTAAAATCGAGAAATCAGTTAATTAAATTGGTTTTTGGTTAGGTATACCCACCCCACGGGGAAAACTAATTGGTGTGTTAGTAACTTTTCGCAAATACAGACAATGACGAATACTATTACTCAAAGGAGTAGAAAACTCTTCAATTAATTCAATAACCCCACCTAATTGCTCCACAGCAGCTTCTAAACTTTCATTTTCTGCTTGAGTCCAAGTACCTCGATAAATAACCGCCAAACCGCCCTTTCTAACTAATGGTAAACTATATTCAGCACAAACAGAAACATTACTCACAGCCCGAATCACCGCTACATCATAATATTGTCTATGTTGATATTGTTGACCAACTTCCTCCGCTCTCCCCAGTAAAGTTTTAGCATTATTAAGACCAAGCGTTGATAAAATCGTCTCAATAAAAGCAATTTTTTTACCCGTAGAATCTAAAAGTGTAACTTGAGAACTGGGAAAAATTAGAGAAATGGGAATACCCGGAAAACCTGCACCCGTACCAATATCAATTATCCGTTTACCCTGCTCAATTCCAGGAATAAATAGTTGTTTAGGTGCAATTCCCCGTAAAGAATCCCAAAGATGTTTTTCCCAAAAATCTTCAGGTTCAGTAATACGAGTTAAATTAAATTGGCGATTTCCCGCAACAATTAATTGATAAAGTTGTTGAAATTGATTTTCTTGCCAAATTGTCGGTTGCCAATTCAGAGTTTTTTGCCATATTTCCCCCATTTCTGGTAAACTAGCTATTGGTAAAGATTCTAAATTCATTGGTAAAAATTAATTTTTTTAAGTTATTTTTAGCGGAAAACCAAATCTTATACCAATTTTATAATGAGGCTGCACAAAATCATCAAATCCATTAATTCATCCCTCTTCATCTGCGTTTATCTGCGTTCATCTGTGTTTAAAATTCTTAAAACCTGACATTTTAACTTAGTCTAAAGCAGATTCTAGCTCTTCTCCCTGACTCCTGATCTTAAAACACCATGATCTAATGTCCAACAATAATCAGCTATTGGCAACATATCACCCGCATCATGTGTTACAACTAACAATGTCCAATCTTTTTTCAGCTTGGCTAATAAATTCACCAGTTGACGACGCATTGACCAGTCTAAACCCGCCGTAGGTTCGTCTAGTAACAGTACATTCGGTTGACGAATTAATTGTACAGCTAAAGCCAAACGCCGTTGTTGTCCACCGCTTAAATCAGTAGGTGATGCAGATAAAGATAGATGATCTAATCCAACTGCCGTTAATGCTTGTCCAACCTGTTCTATTGCTAATTCAGGATGTCCTAAGCGTAATTCTTCTAAAATCGTCCCCCCGCAAAAATGGCGTTCTGGAAATTGAAACACTAAACCTGCTAATTGTTGTAATTCTTCGGCTACGAGTCCCTGTTCTCTCCAGAAAACCCCGCCAGTGGTAGGATCAGCTAATCCAGATAAAATTTCCAACAAGGTGCTTTTACCCGAACCGCTAGGACCAATAATTAAACCCAGTTTTTGGGGAGGTAATTCTAAATTTATGGCTTGGAGAATGGCTTTTGGGGAAGCGGTGGGGTGATAAGTTAGATTTCTAAGATAGAGCATTTGTTAAGATTACCAAGTTATCAAAAATTTTGGCGGAAATAGACTAATTTATAATTCACTATTTTTGTATTCTAGATAACAGATACAACAATTTCAACTGTAACTATCCACAAGAGTTATCATGTTTAAACAGTTTTTAATTGATCCATTAAGGATATCTTGGCGATTTCCTACATTTTTAAAAGTGTCTGTAACTACTGCAATCCTTGTAAATATTTTTGTAAATCCCTCATTTGCTGGTGATCCATTTCGCAGTCGAGATCCTCATAAAATTGGTGATAACACGGAAGCAGTTTTTAAAGCTATTTTTCAGCAGGGAAATTACTCAGTAGCCAAAGATGCTTTACGAAAAGCTGTCTCTAGCGAACCCAATGAACCCTTAATTTATGCTATCCAGGCTTCTTTAGCCTATCAAAATCGAGAAAGTGCTAATTTTGAAGAATACAGCCGTAAAACCCTAGAAACTGGACAAAATCTAATCGCTAGTGATCCCTTGCGTGGTAATTTATACACTGCGGTTGGTCATTTTTTAGAGGGTGCGGTAATTTTGAATCGAGAAGGAACTGTCAAGGGTGCATCTGGGGCTTTTATGCAATTGCGTCAAGTCTACACATATCTTAACAAAGCCGAAGAAATTTCTGCCAATGATCCAGAGTTAAACTTAATTCGTGGCTATATGGATTTAATATTGGCTGTGAATTTACCTTTTACTAGTCCAGATGAAGTAATTGAAAGATTACAAAAAAATGCTGCACCTGGTTATTTAGTAGATAGAGGTATTGCTTTAGCATATCGAGATTTAAAACAATACTCTCAGGCTTTAGATTATGTCAACCAGGCTTTAAAAACAACTGCTGATAACCCAGAAATTTACTATCTCAAAGCCCAGATTCTCTATGAAAAAGGGAAAGCAGAAAAAAGCCAGAATTTAATTAAGGAAGCAATAACTCATTTTGAGAAAGCATTAGCCAAAAAATCGCAACTTCCCGCTAATTTAGTCAACCAAATTGAAAATGAACGCAATCAAGCTGTGAATAGTCAGTAGTTCGTTGTTAGTTGCATAAAACTCTAATTCTAACAATTACAAATTACCCATTACCTATTAGCAAAAAAATGGAAATTCAATTCCGCGAGTTTAATCCTTTTGATACTTGGATTTGGTTGAGGTTCAGCACCATTCCCTCCCAACAAGAAAAAAAATATGTAGAAGAAGTCTTTAATTCCTGGTTTTATTTAGGTAAATTGGGAGGATTTAATGGGGAAAATCTCCAAATCCAAGATACAGGACTTGATATCAGCTACATGGATTATGATCCAAAAGGCTATGATAAAAGCTTACTGGCTTTGATGCACAATATGGGTGAATTTGAATATGAAGGAGAATGGTCCCGTTGTTGGTTTGATTTAGGTACAACTGATGCAATTGCATTAGATATTCTGATTAACGCTCTCACTCAACTCAATGAAGAATACGTCACAATTGAAGAATTATATATTGGTGGTGAAAATTCAGATTGGCCGATAGAAGATAGCGAAAGTCGCCCTCCTTCAGTTTACGATAATTAATTAAAATTATGAATAAAGAAGGTCAAATTCGGGTAATTGTTTTAGCTCTGATTCGAGATAATAATAGAATATTTGTATCTGAAGGATATGATCCTCAAAAACAATCAATATTCTATCGAGCTTTAGGAGGTGGTGTGGAATTTGGGGAAACTAGCCTCATAGCCTTATCTAGAGAATTTCAAGAAGAAATTCAAGCTGAATTAACCAATATTCGCTATCTAAGTTGTATCGAAAACCTATTTACTTTTAATGGTAAACAAGGACATGAAATCATTCAACTCTATGAATGCGATTTTGCTGATTCCCAGTTTTATCAAATTGAAAGTTTAACTTTTTCAGAAACACCAGAACATCAACATCGTGCTTTGTGGATAGATATTTCCCGGTTCAAATCTGGTGAATTAAGATTAGTTCCTGAAGTCTTTTTTGATTATTTGTAAACTTAGATTCCCGACTTCTTATTGAGTTAAAAAATCGGGGATCTGATTGCTATATTAACAATAAAAGTAAATATAGGAAGTTAATTATATAGTGTATTTATGAACAAATGATTATTCTTTATCGCTACCCTAGTGAAAATGGTTATAGCGACATTCAAAAACTAAGTCGAGGAGAAAAAATGTCAATTCCAGTATTCCCCGAAATGAACTTAGTTGTAGATAATATTTTGGGATCAATACTTCCATCGTCAATCCTAAATAAGATCAAATTCACATCCTGAGATATTGATTAAATGGAATTGCAGAAATATTAATCAAAGCAAAAACGAAAAATGTTTCTTGACATCGCTAATAATTTCCCATGTACATGACATCCCAGCGGGAAAAGTTACTAAATCTCCCTTACCTATTTTTACCGCTTGTCCTCCATGAGGAGTGACAATAATATCACCTGTTAAAAAGTAACAAGTTTCTTGATCATCGTAAGTCCAGGAAAATTTGGATATTTCCTTTTCCCAAATTGGCCAGTTGAACACATCTAACTCTTTGAGATGTGTAGGATTTGGTTGATGTTCGATTTTAATTTCCATGGAATTAAGTTGTATTTAGCAATAAGATTGGATATCTTCTCCACACTTATCTACTAAATAACATAATGCGCGAAAACGCAAGCCTACAAACTGTTCATACAGTGGGTTTAATTTGCACATAGGCGGAATGTGACCAATTTTCCGGCCAAAAACGATGATATCACGTTCAAAGGGACATTGAGCAGGAATAACTTTAGCAATTAATTTAGCAAATTGACGATTATTAATTTCGATTTCGTCTAGACGTTGACGGATTTTTTGCAATAAATCAAACTTATTTTTAACTGAATGGTTTTCCTCGATAGGGTTAACAAAACTAGAGATAATCATCGGTTGACTATTTGTTTTTAGCATGATTGTAAATCCTGTGTAGATGATATGGAGAAAATTTGGCTAATTTGGTAACACTATAGATTATCTTACCAATTCGCGCTGAACCTCATAAACGGTAAAGTAGTTGAACTAATTTTTATTTAAACTGGCTTTGTGTTGAATAACTGTTCAGTTGAATACAAAATAACAAAGAAAATATAAAAATGGTATAGTCTTAGCTTATGGATTCCTGATATTTAATATAGTAATCTCATATAAGAAATTCTCAGGAACTCCCAGGAAAATAAGCCCAAGATACTGCTGTATCTAGCTTTCTTCTCCTATTGGACTGCAAACTGTTAGGAAACGATGACATTGACTCTAGGTGACAGAAGACCAAGAAACGGTGATACCATTTATTTTATAGCAGAGAATAGGTAACAGGTAATTGGTAATTTTCTTATTTTTCCTGACCTCTCTTTAGTCCGCTATGGTTATATAATCAGATTAGTATTGTCACTAATTTACTAACCTAGTATTATCACTAGTAGTATTTATCAAAATCTCGAATAAACTTACTCATGGAGCGTCTAGTAACACTCAAGATCGAAATTTTGGCTGCTGATAAACTCTCCAGGGTACTTGGCAGTACAAACGTAAATTTGCTACTCTTAATTTAGAGTCCTGGCCTGTTTTTAGTAATTAAGTATAGTATAAATACGTAAGTATTAAATTCGGCAACTGCTGTATATTTACGAGATACTTGCCTAAGTTACTAATAGGTTTTTACAGATGAATTATTAAGACAATGTAAAAAATATTTATACAACAGCGGACTAATAAAAAATTGAGGGATTATTAAGAGATCAGGGAATAAAAGTTTCATACAATTTCAAATTATAAATTATGGTTAGTACAATTTTTTTGGCGCAATCGTCTAAGCCAGCAACAACAGTCACAAATACAACAGTTTCCAGCAATGAATTCCCGATTGTACCATTACTCCTATTTACTGATGGTGTATTGCTTTTAGCTTTAGTCGCTGCGATCGTCTATGGAAAAATACTAATAGACAAGAGTGATAAAAAACTCAAGTTTGAACAATTCCGTACACGAGAATTAGAGAAAAAGCTGAAATTAGCCTTAGAAATCATTCGCAAAATGGAAACTAATCCAGATTTAGCTCACTCACGGGATTTCAACCTTGATTATCTACGAATGCGGATGTCAGAGAAAGTATTTCATTTGGCCTTAGTGAATCAAATTAATGTTAAGATTAAAAGTAGGATTACCGAGTCACTGCGTCCTGATCAATCCAAGCAAGGATCTGTGGGAGTTGCTAGTCATAATGGTAGACAGGTAGATGAGATCTTCGATATTGAGTATGAAACTGGAGTAGCGCCCAATATTGTGAAGCGGGTACTATTCCGGGCGCAAATTCGGTTAATAAAGCTACCAACTCAAGCTACTTCTTCTACTATTAGTCAAATCATTAATTGTATAGAAACCTACCTTAGTCCTAAGCAAAATGACGATAGCTGGCAGCCGACTATTCAAGGTCGGATTGTTTATATGCACTGGGATCAAAAGGCTAAACCTACCCCATTACTGGTACTAGAACAAACAAATGAAGGGGTAAATGTGACATTTAGAACTAGCCGTCAAATTCCTATGGTCAAGAAACAGCAGCCTTAAACTACACCATTTAGCCCCTATAGAGAAATGATTATTGTAGGTAGTCAGGATTTGCGGTTAGCCGGCACATTTTGAGCATCACGGGTCAGAAGACCGTCTTCCATTTCTACAATGCGATCAGCGATGTCTAAAATTCGGTTATCGTGGGTTACTAATAAGATAGCTGTTCCCTGGTCTTTAGCTAGACGCTGCATAATTTCTACTACGTCGCGTCCTGATTGTTTGTCTAATGCAGCGGTTGGTTCATCGGCTAATACTAATGGAGGATGATTAACTAAAGCGCGGGCGATGGCTACTCTTTGTTTTTGTCCACCAGATAAATTATCTGGATAATAGTTAGTGCGTTCTTGTAAACCTACAGATGTAAGCATATCTTCTGATTGAGAAATAGCTGTTGACTGGGAAATATGATGATTTAATTCCACAGCCATTTGCACGTTTTGCCTAGCAGTTAAGAAACCTAATAAATTATGAGCTTGGAAAATATAACCAATCTTCCGTCTCATTTGTACCAGTTTGCTTTGACTAGCTCCACATAGTTCTTCACCTAAAAATTTTAAACTTCCTTCTTGTACCGACCTTAATCCACCAATTAGACTCAATAATGTTGTCTTACCTGAGCCAGATGGTCCAGTCATAATCACAATTTCTCCGGCATATACTTCCAAGCTAATATCAAATAAAATCTGTTTTTTCAGAGATCCTCTACCATAGTAGTGGTCTATATTTTTAATAGATATTACAGGTTCTTTGTTGATGATCATAAAAGTTTGTTAGTGGTCAGTTGTTAGTGGTCAATGGTCAGTTGTTCGTAATATTTCTTTTCTCTGTTCCCTGTTTCCTATTTTATAGCAAATTAAAAAATATCTGCTGGGTCAGCAGAGCTTAATTTACGGATAGCAATCATCCCCGAAATAAAACACATTAAAATAGTTAACATGATTACCATAATGGCGCGATTATAACTCATAAATATTGGTAAAAGCGTAGCATCTCTAGCAACATTGTATAACACTAGAGCACAGGCAAATCCAGGTAAATAACCAACAACTGCTAATAAAAAAGCCTCTTGAAGAATCACCATTAGTAAATAGTTTTGAGTGTAACCTATGGCTTTGAGCGTGGCATATTCAGATAAATGATCATTGACTTCTGTATACAGAATTTGATAAACAATTACAGTTCCGACAATAAAACCCATAATTGTTCCTAAGGTAAAAATAAAACCAATAGCCGTACTACCCGCCCAATAATTTCTTTCAAATTCAATAAATTCTTCCTTAGTTAAAACATTAATATCTGTAGGGAGATAACTCCGCAAATATTGAGCTACCTGCATGGGATCTGCACCTGTTTTTAATTTAATAACACCAATATCAATTAATCCTCGTTGACGGTTATTAAAAATTCGTAAAAAGTTAACATCACTAGTAATTAAATTTCCATCTGCACCAAAGGATGCGCCTAAAGTAAATAATCCACCTACCTTAACTTGTCTTCTTCGCACTTCTGCGGTGACAATTTTTCCCTGATTAAAATTATCAGTAATAGGACCATATTCTACTCTAGAAGAACGGTCATATAAAACAACATCAGGAAGTTTAAGTTTATTTAAGTTTTCCTCCACTCCGGGTAAATTAAAAAGATTAACCTCTGGATTAATGCCGAAAATCAAAATACTTCTAGGACGGCCTGTAACGGGATTTCTCCAGCTTGTATAATCCAAATATATGGGGTGTACTGACTGAACTGTTGGCAAATCTAACGCCTTATATAAACGGCGTTGGGAAAAGGTTTTCATTGAGAGAACAGCATTAGATTGACTGTTAATTAAAATTACATCTCCTACTAAACTACTGTGCATTCTCACATTACTGTAATAGAGTGCATCCCGGAAACCTAGCTGCATGAACATTAAAATATCAGCAAAGGCAATACCTGACAAAGCTACCGCTAGGCGAGTTTTTTCTCTTGTCAGTTGTAGCCAAGATAAAGGTATTTTTATTGCCATTTTCTAGACTTAATGATCTGGATATTAATTAAGTATTTGAACGTCCATATTTTGTATGGAAATAGGAAGTTAATGCTCATTAATTTCTACCGTAACTTTAGCATTAGTCAAACCAGAAACTTGCTTAGTATATTCTGGAGATAGGGCAATTTTTACTTCTACAACTCTGGCATCAACATCTGCAGCTGGATCGTTATTGAGTACATCTTTTTTGCCAATTTTCCTGCCAATTTCTGTAATTATGCCTTTTAATTGCCCATTAAATGCCCGATTATCACTAGAGATAGTAGCAGCTTGACCCAAACGCACTTTACTAATACTATCTTCGGGAATTTCTGCGACCACAAACATCTGATCTGTTTGTCCAATTTCCGCAATCCCATTTGCACTCATCATTTCCCCTGATTTAGTGTGAATTTTTAATATCTCACCGGAACTAGGAGCTTTAACATAGCTTTGTTTAAGTTCTGCTTGGGCTTTTCTGATTAAAGCAATTGCATTAGTAACTTGAGCTTGAGCGACTTGAATATTGAGCGGACTAACTACTAATATTCTGTTCAATCTTTCTCTTTCTTCGTCTATTTGCCTTTGCAAAGTAGCGATAGTTTTGTTGCGGTTAGCTGTAGCTTCAATTAATTGTTGTTGTAGCGTGGATAGAGTTTTAACTTGATTAGCTCTAGCTTCGGAAACTTGCTGTTGGATGGTAGTTATTGCTCGTTTTAAACTAGCTTGACTTTCAATTAATTGTTGATTAGTTGTCACCGCACTTAACCGTCGGCGATCGCGTTCTTGCTCAGAAATAGCACCTTGTTTGTATAAAAAATCATAGCGTCCAGAATCGACTTGAGCATTTCGTTGTTCGGCTCTAACACGCTCAACAGTGGCTCTTAAAGAATCTTTTTGTCCCAGTAGTTCGGCTTCTAGACGCATAACTGTTGCTTCTTGGGCAATTTTTTCACCACTTAACTGGGCAGCAATTCTACTAATTGTGGCTTGTTGAACGTCTTTTTCCCCAGCCAATTGGGCTTGCAATCGAGCAATAATGAATCTTTGGGCTTGAGCATCTCTTGGTGGACCGGCGCTAATTTGGGCTAAATTCGCACGAGATTCTTGCAGTTTAGCTTTGGCTTCTTCTACTACTGCCATGCTAGTATCTCGGCTGTCTAAAATAGCCACAAGTTGCCCCTGTTGTATTCTTTGTCCTTCTCTAACTAAAAGTTGCTGTACTCGTGAACCACCTGATAAACCTGCAGGAGCAGCAAGTTTAATAATTTCTCCTTTTGGTTCTAAGCGTCCTATGGCACTAATCGTACTAGGAACTGGGGCAACAGATACAACATTCGTGAGTTTTTTTAATTGCTCCATTCTAGTTGTAGCTAATAACCCGGCAGCTATAGCTACTGGTAGAGCTACGGCAATACTTAGCCAAAGTTTAGGCTGTTCAAGTTCCTTTTCTTGAGATCTTGATTTTTCATTCACCCTTGACATAATATTTAACCTGTTTATCTGAATTGTGGTGATGAAACTAAAAAAGTAAGTTAGCTGTAATTAAATTAGTTAACCAAAGTCTGAATTTATCAGTATCTGGTAAATCATTAAAATTCGCAGCAAAATTCATCCAAGATTTATAGCTTTTTGGGCTTTCGTTTTGGCAATTTTATAGTTGTTGCTGAGTATGATTAATTTTTCACAAACTACACTTTATGATTATTCAGGTGTATTATCTTTACATGAAAATTTCTGTCTCAAAGCAACCGTGGATACAATTAGCAGATTTGATAGATTACATTGTCATGAAAAAGGTTTCAAACTCACATTTTTAGGATTAATTGAGGAGAAATTGAGAGTTTTTTGGACATTACTGATAACTTTAAAAGGGTTTAATTTGCTTCTTTTCGGCAAAAATTAACAAGGCTTAAAGCTGACAAGAGAAAATAAAAAATCTGAGTAGATAGGTAAAAATTTTACCAATTAATAATTAGAAACTTGAATGATTAAGGTTAGTTTTCTCTCCTAAAAGTATCGGTATTGATTACTTCATATAAATTCTACATTTATCAGTTGAGAGAAAACGTAACGGAGTTTACAGATAGAGTAATAGCAATTTTTAATTTTTAATTGCTGACAATTCTGGTAATATCTTTTCAGATCACATTGGTAATTCTGGCAAGTCAAATAAAACTGTAGTCATATAATTTTCTGCCCAATTTACACCAAAAGCTTTTTCTAGAACTCTACGGGTTTTATCATTTTGTTGTTGTTTGGTACAATAATTATGTTGTCCAGCAATAATTTGAGCTACTTTTTCTGGTGCAACTGGACTAGATGCTATCGCTTGGGTACAATGGATATCTAAAAATGATTCTACGTGAGACAAAAAACTTGTTTCTTCTTCTGGGGAAGCAGGACGAATAAACAGACAAAAATCAGAAAAGATATTTCCCCATTCTGGTAATTCACGGGGTTGAGAAAAGTTAGATGTGGTTAACTTCCTAAGTTGCAAATTATAACCATCTGGTAAAATCCGATCTAAGTTTACCGGAGAAAGATCGGCAATAGCAGCACTAATTTGACCTCTACCTCCCACTAAATCACAACCAAATATGGGAATATCATATTCTGGACGGGGAAACATGACGCAGTGCAAAATATCTAACATATTCCCCACTCTTGCTAGTTCCAAGTGCATTTTACGAAATTGGGGACTTTGATAACAGCGATTTTCAATAATCAATTTTTCCCCCTCTAGTCTACCTTCCACATATCCCAATTCCGCAGGTAAATGGTATGGTGACAAGTCTAAATGTTTATGCCAAACTGTTTCAATACAATCAGCTAATTGACGAATTAGGGGATGTTGTTGTTCACGGAGGGAAGGAGTAGAAGACATATTATTTGGAAAATACAATTTATTTGTTAGTTTACAATTATTTGTACCATTTTTTCTGCCTGGAAATATAAACAAAGAGTTATAGTATGGGCTGATGGTAAAAATAAATTTATGTAACAAAAAGTGTAATTATATTCTGTAAATGGTTGTTGAATACAGAAATTACAGAAAATCCAGAATTACTAAAAACAGAATTAAACTTAGAACCAATTCGTGTTGATGGACTTTTTTTATTAAAAACCAACAAAAATATTATTCATTTAGAATTTCAAACAGTTCATCAATCAAAACCACCTCTACCATTACGAATGCTAGATTATTGGGTGAGATTATATCGCCAATATGATACTAACATTGAACAAATTATTATCTTTTTAAAACCCACCACATCAGAGGAGGTTTTTATCAATGAATTTAAAACAGCTAATACTTTTCATCGCTATCGAGTCATCAGAATTTGGGAATGTGATCCTCAACCATTATTAGCAACGACCGAACTGTTACCCTTAGCTGTATTAGCCAAAGTTGATAATCCCAGAGCAATATTAGAACAAGTTGCAGCTAAAGTAAATATAATAGAAGATAGAAGACAGCAAATCAACGTCTCAGCCTGTGTGCAACTTCTAGCTGGAATTAGATTTGATGCGGATTTGATTAACGCTTATTTTCGGGAGGACATTATGCAAGAATCTGTCGTTTATCAAAAAATCGTTCGAGAAGGTTTAGAACAGGGAAGACGTTCTGAAATTAAATTAATTGTTCGTCTACTTCAACGTCATTTAGGAAAAATAGGGACTGAAACTCAAAATAAAATTCAAGACTTATCTTTTCTGCAATTAGAGGATTTAGGAGAAGCTTTATTAGATTTTAAAACTGAAACTGATCTAATTAGCTGGTTAACTGAAAATTGTGATTGAAAAAATCATAATTTTACAAATTATCCCCAAAAATCTATAACTTCATATCCCAATTCCCCGATCATCTGCCGCAATAAGGGTAAACTCAAACCAATGACATTACTGTGACAACCCTCAATTTTCTCCACAAATAAACTCCCAAAACCTTCTAAAGCAAATGCTCCAGCGCATTTAAGAGGTTCACCTGTAGCTACATAGGCTCGAATAGCGCGATCGCTCATTTCTGCAAAATACACCCTAGTAACTTGACATTTAACCACAGTTTTATTTTTAGTAGTATCAATCAAAACATGACCTGTATACAAGTCACCAAAATTACCTTGCATCAATTGCCACCGAGCGATCGCTTCCTCTGCATTTGCTGGTTTACCATAGATCATACCACCAATAGCCAAAACCGAATCACAACCCATTACCAAAGCTGATGGAAATTGGGAAACTACAGTTTCCGCTTTACACCGAGCCAGGGTTTTTACTAATTTCCCTGGTTCAGTTAGTTGTATTTGCGACTCATTAAAATCACTCGGACAAACTATTGATTCAATTCCCACAGTGTGCAGTAACCGACGACGCGCAACAGAAGCAGAAGCAAGAACAAATTGTGGGATTTTCATAGATTTTGATAAAAGTAATTTTTGGTAATTGATAATGATTAATTGTCAATTACCACCATTTTTAATTATTAATAAACAGTGAAAGAACTAACAACTTCATCAATCATCCGTTGCAGTTTTTTCCAACGTCTCTCAGGGACTGAAGCATTAAAAGTAAACAGCTTACCACGACTTACAGCCACACTAGAAATATTGTGTCTTTTTTGTCCGTTAGGAAATTTCACTTCATATTCTAGAAAGTAGTAAATTTTCCCATTTACTTCCTGTTGAGCCGCATTGATTAATTCAGCAGTACGCCCAGAATTTACAGGAGCAAGAGCCACTTTTCCTAATTTATAACCAACTTCTGTTGGTGTTCCCAATTCCGCCAAAGTTTTACCAGAGGGAACTGGACTAATTACTACAGAAACATTTTCTGATACTTCAATTAAATCGTGAAATACCACATCAGGTCCATCACCAACTTTAACTTGTAACCAACCATTAGGATAAGCAAACTGATAACCGTCGTCACTATCCATAAAGCTCCTAAGTCCAGCCGCATTAGCTACACCAGGATTACTCAAGCTGAAGCTCAACACCAATAATAAAATTAACGTAATTCTTTTCCACATTTTTTAAGATTCCTTTCAGCCGTCAGCAACACAAGGTAAGGATAATTGCCAGTTTTCATTTTCTCATCAATTAGGTACAATTTGCAGACTTTCTTTTGGCGATCCTCTTCAGGCTTTATAGGTATGTGTGCTATAATCGGACAGTCTCTTGTGGGCAATCAAAAACCCCTTTCTTACGAAAATAAGCCGCAAGCACTTTCAAAAGTGTGAATTATGAAAAAAGTTGTCGTTGGTCTTTCTGGTGGCGTTGATAGTTCCGTAGCCGCCGCTATGCTGCATAATCAGGGCTATGATGTAATTGGTTTAACCCTTTGGCTAATGAAAGGCAAGGGGCAATGTTGCTCTGAAGGAATGATCGACGCGGCTGATATTTGTCAACAATTGGGTATCCCCCATGAAATTGTTGATATTCGGGATGTCTTTCAAACGGAAATTGTTGATTTTTTGGTGACAGGTTATAGTGTGGGAATTACGCCCTTACCTTGTTCTCAATGTAACAAAACTGTGAAATTTGGTCCAATGGTCGAATATGCGCGGGAAAAATTAGAATGCGATCGCATCGCTACAGGTCATTATGCCAAAGTTTGTTATGATGACGCTACTAATCGTTACCAATTATTACGAGCCGTTGACCGCAACAAAGATCAATCTTATTTTCTCTACGATTTATCCCAAGATTTATTAGGGGCTGTAATTTTCCCTCTAGGGGAATTAAATAAAACCGATACCCGGAGAATTGCCAGCGAATACAATTTAAAAACCGCTGATAAACCAGAAAGTCAAGATTTATGTTTGGTAGAAAGTAACGGTTCTATGCGGGCATTTTTAGATAAATATTTAGCTCCCAAATCAGGTGATATTGTTGATACATCTGGGAAAATTTTGGGGCAACATGATGGTATTCATCATTACACCATTGGTCAGCGAAAAGGCTTAGGTATTGCTGCGGCCGAACCCTTGTACGTGATTTCCTTAGATGCTGTTAATAACAGGGTAATTGTAGGCGATCGCACCAAAGGAACTGAGTCAGAATGTACAATAAATAGAGTAAATTGGGTTTCTATTGCCGAACCTGTAACACCGATTCGCGCTGAGGTACAAATCCGTTATCGTTCTCAAGCTGTACCTGTGACGGTAATTCCTTTAGCAGATTTCCGTGTGCGTTTGGTATTTGATGAACCACAGTTCAGTATTACACCTGGACAAGCTGCAGTTTGGTACAACGGAGACAAAGTATTAGGTGGGGGAATTATCGAACAGTTTAGTTAAATCAAAAACCCGTATGAGCGTAAGAACTGGTCTGAGAATTTGCGGACTACTGGGTTTTTCTATTAACTAATATTGATAGTGATTGCTGTTGCTTACTATTGGAGTATAATTGATAACTGTCAATTAACAATTATCAATTAAGTATTGACATTAAAAATTATCGTTAGTATTCAGCGGTGATATTAGCCTACTTACTTCCTTGCACCGATACTTTTTTGAAATGCGGGACGTTCAGACATTGACTGAATATACTTCACAATTGCCGGATAAGCACTCAAATCTAATTTGAGCATAATGGGAATATAGCAAAGAATTGATCCCACAGCCACATCTGCAACGGTAAAATCATTACCTAGTAAAAAAGGCTGATTTCCCAAAATTTCATTTACAGGAGTCAATAATCGTGGCATTTCTCGTTCACGATTGGCCTCTATAAAAATACCTGTTCCTAAACTAGAATTGGCAAATAATACCCACTGGGCAAAGATAGCTTTTTCTTCCAGTGAAAACGCCATTCTACCGTATTTTTCCGCCAAATAAAGCAAAATAGCTCCTGATTCCCAAAGCCGAAAATCACCGTCAACGATAGCGGGAACTTTACCCATAGGGTTAATTTTCAGAAAATCAGGCCGGAGGTGTTCCCCTGCTTGCATATCCAAAAGTACAACCTCATAAGGAATTTCCAGTTCCTCTAAGTACCATTGGATAATTGCAGCCCGACTACGAGCACCGCCGTAAAGTTTCAATATAGTCATCTGAAATTTCTGAAATTAAAGAACTTTGTGAGTGTGAGAGTGTTGTTTGATGTTGTCGTCTTTAGTGACAACTCTAGCCGCATTCAGTACCCGTTTGCGCTCTATCGAATAATTCAAATCCATTTTAGTTGCTCCTAGGGGAATCAGATTTTGGGCAGCTTCACGGCGTTTATAGGTACGAGCCGCAGAAAACAACCGTAATGGAAACTCATCTCCAAATTGAGCAGAGGCTGGGAAACCTTCTGGCAATAGCATTTTATCACCATCTAACACAGATCCTAAGTTCGTTGCATAAGCCAATCTGTAAGATGTGGGAATGTTTTTACATATAGCTTCTAAGGCCGCTGAAGGAATGGGTTCTATCACTTCAATTTGATGTACTTCCCCATCTTCTTTATAGAAGCAAGTAGCTAAACCAAGAACAATATAGTCATCAGTATTCAGGTCATTAGCATCGGCATAAGAAATTGTTGTTGTCATGAGAAATGTCTCTTCTAGAATTGGTAATTAGGGGTTTGTAAGTTGTCAGTTGTCACTTGTCACTTGTTTTTGGTAAAAATTTCTCTCGCTTCTTGGCCGTCATCATCAAAATCTACACTTCAATTCTTCAGAATTTTACTGATTCAGGAATTGAGCTTGGGTATGAAGTATACATTATTAGGTTTATGACTCCTGTTGTTGTTGGATATAAAATCCACATCCTCCCATCATCCTAGATCCCTCCTGTTACGAAAAATGTAATTTTATTTGACAAGCCAAGTAAATTCAATAGGCAACATTATGAACAAGCACTCTTTTTTAAATTCTGGCATTCAAAACAATCAAGTATGCCTTTTTGATCAAAACAATTTTTGTTATCAATGTGCGCGGTTACAGGATGGTGATCAATCAATGTTGGAAGAACGTTATCTACGCTCTTGTGCTTTGAAGTTAGCACAACAAGGGGATTATACTAAGGCAATCGCTCTATTAAGTTATCTAATTGACCATCATCCCGAAAATGCTGTTGATTACAATAACCGAGGGCTAATTTATTTTCAAAGTGGTGACAGACAAAAAGCCCTCCGTGATTATAACAAAGCTTTAGACTTAAATTCTAAACTAGCTAGTGCCTACAATAACCGGGCTAATTATTATGCTGCTTGTGGTCAATTAACAGCCGCGTTATCTGATTATGAACAGGCACTAGATATTAATCCCCATCATGTTCGAGCTTGGATTAATCGTAGTATTACTTTACGTGATTTAGAAGAGTACGGGGAAGCCATTGAAAATTTAGAAATTGCTATGTTGTTTGGTCAACTTAAAGGACATATTTGGGCTGAACGGGGACGAACTTATCATCTTTGGGGCGATTGGAATTGTGCAATTGCAGATTATCGTCGAGCTTTAGCGAAACTACCATTATTGAAGGATAAAGATGTTATCGGTTATCGCTTACGCTTACAAATCGAAACTTGGTTAAACGAGTTGCTATTTTTTGAAGAATAATTTGGTAGATGACTAAATTTGTACATTGATGAGTCTTATCTTTTCCGCGCTTTTATGGTGCTAAAGTTGATTGTTCCGTTATACCCTGATCTGGATTCATCAATATAACTGGACGCTGATTAGGGTCAAAGCGAAATGATTTTTGTTGCATAATACTTTTGGCTTCACTGGGATCAAAATTGCGGCTAAATTCTGTCTGCAAATTTTGCACACGTCCTTCCATAACTTTTACTTCGGTACGGACTTCTCGCAACTTGTCTTGTTGTAGCCAATGATAAGGCAACAATTGTACTAGAGCAGATACCGCTGCCGCACTAATAACTATGTTAACTGTTACTTTAGCTGTAGTTTCCAACGCCATTAACTGATAAGCTCGTTGCCGTAGCCGTCGTTTAGGTCTTGGTATGGTTCGGCGTTGTTCTACTGGCTTTAAAGGAGGTCTAGATGGTTGAAACGCATTCATAGTGCTAACAAAAGGCTTGCATAATTTCCGGCAATTACCGTCAAAAGCAAACAGGTGCTAATTGCGGCTTAATTTAGCTGCCATGATACTTCAATTTCTGGGAAATTTATACAGGTGTGAAGATGAGCAAAATATCACCTAGTAAGGTCAATAGCTTGTCCAAATCGAAAAAGTCTTGATTTGCAGATTGGGTTGAGGTACTAAGCCCAACATAAGCGTCGGGTCGCACTGTCGCTTAACCCAACCTACAAAAAACGGACAAGGTATTGAAGGTAAAGGCCAATTTCCAAAATTCTCATAGCTTAGAACCACAAGAATTTGGAAACCAGGCCCCCTCATACTAGCACTAATCACCTGTAATAAGGTTACATTGGTGTTATTTGTATAGTTCTGTAGCTAAACGCCAAGCCAAAATTCCTGGAATTAGTGCCACAGCCAATGCAATGTAAACTTGGGTATCTGTGAGAGCCATGATGGAAATCCTCCTAAGTTGAACTAGATTTTCAAGACTTCGTTTACTACTTTTCCCTGTTTTAGCAAGATTAGGAAACATCTTGTTACAATATGCAACAAAAACCGGGGATTTTTGACACTTCAATGAAACACGCCACAAGTGGTCTTATCGTCTCTCCATGTCCGTTTAAAGTCTCCCAATGCCATAAGGCGACTATGACCAAATTTTAACATAAAGCCGTCCTAGAAGGACGGGGCTTGTGTCCCGTCTTTTCGGTCAGTTGTCATTGGTCAGTGGTCAATAGTCAATGGGAAGACTAAATACCAATCTTCTCCCCCTGCTCCCCTGCTCCCTATTACCTTAATTTATGACTTTATCACTCGGTATTGACTTTGGCACCTCTGGCGCACGGGGTGTGGTAATTGATGAAGAGGGTCGAATTCTGTCCCAAATGCGTCATTGTTGGCAGACTGGGACTATTGATTGGGTTAAATGTTGGCAAGAGGCTTTATGGAGTCTATTAGGGCAAATTCCGGGGGTTTTCAGGCAGGAAATAGGGGCAATTGCTATTAATGGCACTTCTTCCACTATTTTGCTGACTGACGAGACTGGAAAGCCAGTAGACGCACCTCTATTGTACAACGACAGTCGGGGAGCTATGGCTTTAGAACGGTTGACGGCAATTGCACCACCCAATCATACTGTATTAAGTGCTACATCAAGTCTAGCAAAACTCCTCTGGATGCAAGAATTACCTACTTTTACAAAAGCTAGATATCTACTACATCAAGCCGATTGGTTGGGATTTCTCTTGCATGGAAAGTTAGGTATTAGTGATTACCACAATGCCTTAAAGTTGGGTTATGACGTGGAAAAATTGCAATATCCAGCATGGTTACAACAACTACAAATTCCCCTCAATTTACCCCAGGTCTTTCCACCGGGAATACCTATTGGTGAATTACTTCCACAGATAGTGGCTGATTTTGGCTTTAAAGCTGATTGTTTGGTGGTTGCAGGTACAACAGATAGTATTGCGGCTTTTTTAGCCAGTGGAGCTAAATTTCCGGGGGAAGCGGTAACTTCTCTGGGTTCAACGTTGGTACTAAAACTTTTAAGTCGTCACAGAGTTGAAGATGCGCGATATGGAATTTATAGTCATCGCTTAGGTGATTTGTGGTTAACTGGAGGTGCTTCTAACACGGGTGGCGCTGTTTTAAAGAAATTCTTTAGTGATGTTGATTTGGTGAGGTTAAGCGCGGAAATTGATCCAACTCAAGCCAGTATGTTAGATTATTATCCATTATTGCAACCGGGCGATCGCTTTCCTGTTAATGATCCCCAGCTATTACCCAAACTAGAACCACGTCCAAATCAAAATCAGGAATTTCTCCATGGTTTATTAGAAGGTATGGCTAGAATAGAAACTAGAGGATATGAACTTTTACAAAATCTCGGTGCTGATTCATTAACTCATATTTATACATCCGGTGGTGGTGCTGTAAATTCTACTTGGACTGCTATTCGTCAACGTTATTTAAAAGTACCAATTGTTTCATCTATTAATACGGAAGCAGCCTATGGAACGGCACTTTTGGCAATGGGAAGAATTAATTTGGAACGAACCACGGAGGACACGGAGGAATGAGTGTGAAAGATTTTTATTGGTAAGTTTTAAGGTTAAATTTAATTCAGCATTCAATTGTTAATTTATATGATCATGAACTTTATTTGTCGGTTGTCATTACTCTTACCTATTACCTTTTACCTATTACCTGTTGTCTGTAATTTAGGTGTAAATGAAAATAATACATTTGCAAATGCTCAAAATATTGAACAGTTACAGTTAAATCAAAATACTTTACCTAAATCTATTTCCCAAGCAGTGCTAAGAGATGCTTCTAGAGTTTCTGGGGTGAAAGTTTCTAATTTGCAAATTACTCAAGTTACATCTACTATTTTTAGCAATCCCTGTAATTTTCAATTTGGGGAAGTTTGCACAAGGGAATATAATCCTATTCCCGGTTGGATTGTAATTGTCCAAGTGCAAAAACAATCTTGGACTTATCATGTTAATAAATCCGGTTCACAAATTCTTCTAGATCCGAAAATTAGCAGTAATCAATTACCAAAAAAAATTGCTAATGCGGTTTTGAGTAATGCTTCTAAACGTTCTGGTTTAGCAGTAAATTCTCTAAAAATTACCCAGTCAATTCAGAAAACTTTTAGTAATTCCTGCGTGTTTAATTTTGGTGAAGTCTGCACTCAAATTTTTGATCCTATTTCAGGTTGGGAAGTAATTGTTAAGGTTAAAAGTCAATTCTGGACCTATCATGTAGATATCACTGGTACACGCATTGTTTTAGATCCTCAAATTACTAAAATTTAAGAAGCATCAAACACATTTTAACAACGCTGCTTTAAATTCTGCGGCTGTTTGAAAATAAATTTTTGGCTTTTCTGTTAAAGCTAAATCTATCACTTCTGCTAACTTTTTAGGAATACTACTATCACGTTGACGAATGGGGACAGCATCATTTCTTAGCACACAAGTCCACAGTTCACCAACAAAATCACGTGGTAAATATTATACTCTGTAGTTTGGGCTAAGTGATAACGTAACCCAACAAATCCAGACAATTAAATTTTCATGATATTGGGTTTTCTTATGTCAATATATAAGTTATTTGTATGGGATTTTGACAAAAAAGAACATTCTCAATTATTGGGGGTTTATTCTCATTATTATTGAGAATTTTATCAATAATGTAACGAGTTTTGGTAATTTCAGCTAGGGGGGTTGACAGTATTTCGAGTTTCGGTTATACTTATGATATGAGTGGGAAAGTGTGCGCCCATATATATAGAGTTTTTATTTATCAAGATAATTATTTCCTAAATAAATCCCTCCAAGCAGGGAAATAAGAAAATAAAATTTGTCCTCATAACCAAAATACGAAAACGTTATCTTGTATTTTACAATTAAGATGCAATTACAGTAGATGTAGAGCTGGGAAAGATGGTTAAAATCAGCAGATAAATAAGTAATTAAGAAATTTCAAAATCAGGAATAATGCACACAGACACAATATTTTATCAAATCTTCCTCACTTTTCACACCCTATTATTTGAAATTCTGGGAGAACCTACAGAAAATGCCAGAGATTATAAATTTACCTCTGTGGAAGTGAAAGAAAAAGCATTTCGATTTGATGGGATTTTTATGGCAGATAGTGTAGAAAAACCCATCTATTTTGTGGAAGTGCAATTTCAACAAAAACCAGATTTTTACTGGGAATTGATAGCAGAAATCAACATTTATCTTAATCAATTTAAACCTGTACAAGATTGGCAAGCAGTAGCTTTATTTGCGAAACGGAGTTTAGATGTGGGAGAATTAACTACTTATCAACAGGAATTGATTAATAGTGGGAGAATTAAACGAATTTATTTAGATGAATTACCACCGGGTTCAATTGGTATGGGGTTAATTGAGTTAATTGTCAGTAAGGAAGCACAAGCACCGGAATTAGTGAAAACTCTCTTGGACAGAACTAAGACAGAAGTTGAGAATGACAGAGAAAAACAAGGTATTATAGAATTGTTGGAGACTGTTTTATTGTCCAAATTTTCACAATTAAGCCGTCAGGAGATAGAAGCAATGTTTTTAGTGAGTGATATTAAGCAAACAAGGGTATATCAAGAAGCAAAGCAGGAAGGTAGACAGGAAGGTAGAGAAGAAGGTAAGCAGAATGGTGAGATGATTTTATTGATACGTCAATTATCGAAGAAATTTGGAAAGTTAAAAGATATTTACATCGAAAATATAAACAGTTTGAATATAGAACAACTGGAAAAGCTAGGAGAAGCATTATTAGATTTTACGGATATTAATGATTTGGAAACATGGTTAAAATCTGAGATAGACAAGTAGGTTTATTTATTTGTCAGAATCAGGACACCCTTCGGGAAGTCAAAAGTCAAAAATTAAGTATGCTTAATTAAAAGTTTAAAATTTTGATGACAGCCCTTCGGGAAGTCAAAAGTCAAACATAATTGATGTATTATTCATTAAAGGTTTTAATTTTTGATTATCATGAATTATGCACCCATAAATGAAAGAACCAGCCCTTCGGGAAGTCAAAAGTCAAAAGTCAAAAATTAAGTATGCTTAATTAAAAGTTTAAAATTCTGTTTTATATGAATAATCATACACCCATAAATGAAAGAACTTTTGAATTTGCTGTCAGAATTACAAAGTTGTGTTCTTATCTGGATAAACAACCGGGAACTCCAACCCTTCGGGAAGTCAAAAGTCAAAAGTCAAAAGTCAAAAGTCAAAATTTCAAGATTTTTAAGTATTTTGTTAGTAAACAATCTATTGCACTGAAAGAAGCAAGAGAAACAAAGTATTGGTTAAAGTTGTTAGTGAAATCGGAAATTGTTCCTAGTGAAAAAATAGCAGATATGGTTGATGAATGTGAACAGTTGATGAGAATTATTGGTAAATCAATTGTAACTACAAAAGAAAGAATGAAAAGTAATTAATTTCTTATCTTTTTGACTTTTGACTTTTGACTTTTGACTTCCCAAAGGGCGTGTTGTCACAACTAAAGGAAAGATGAAAAATAATTAATTTCTTGTTTTTGACTTTTGACTTTTGACTTCCCAAAGGGCGTGTTGTCACAACTAAAGGAAAGATAAAAATAACTAATTTCTTGTTTTTGACTTTTGACTTTTGACTTCCCGAAGGGTGTCCTGATTCAGACAATTGAGAATTTCAGATTCCCGACAACTTTTAACAATCTTCTCATTTATCACATTAATTATCGCAGAAGTCGGGGATCTTTAGATGCAAACTAACATCCTGTAAATCCTTAAATCCTGGATATCCTGATTCAGATTTAATAATTTTCTGTAACTCTTAAATGTTACAGTTTACAAGTCTCGACGCGAGAGAAGACACCAGCACAGACCACCAATTAATATGACCCAACCACCTACTGCTTGGGAGGTGACCTTCTGGTGCTTTTAAATCAAAAGTAGCATCTTTGTAGTACCACCACGTACCGTAACCCGAACCTCCTTTTCTCCATCCTACCTTGTCGCCGAACTGATCCCAGATTTCAGAGTTAAATTCTCTCGTTCCCCCAAAACCTTGATAAATCCTTTTTTGAACAGAAAAACCAAATTTACCATCACTGTATTTTACCCACAACTGGTCAATGGTGCGGAGGTCTTCACAGGGAAAATTATCAATACTCTCATCATCTAACCAACCTTCTTTTTCCCGTTTCGCAACCACTAGCATTACCCTTGCTGTTTCCGCGTCTGCTTCGTTCCATTTCCCTTGTGCGAGTAAGTCACGCAGTTTCCTGTAGTCTAGTCCTACGGCTGATATTAGTTTAATATCATCTAATGGTGATAAGTTGGAATTTTGAATCTCAGACTTTGTATTGGGAAAATAACAAGTCTCAATGCGAGAAAAGACACACAACCTCGTATACAAATCACTCGGACTACCACCATCCCAACGCCCTAAACCTCCTATCCATCCTCCAACCATAACATCCTCCACCTCCCAACCTGTCCACCAATTTAACCATTCACTCACTAAAGGGAGGTGTCCTATTGGTGCTTTTATATTAAAAGTAATATTTCTATAATCCAAAAAGGATCTAATCTTAATTTTATAGGCTGAAGTTTTCTCTTCTGTCCATCCTACTACGTCACCAAAAGCTTCCCAAATTTTTTGATCTTCTTCTTTCGTTCCACCCAAACTTTGATAAATCTTGTTTTGGACAGAAAACCCAAACCGTCCATTACTGTATTTTACCCACAATTGGTCAATGCTAAGGAGGTCTTCACAAGGAAAATTATCAATGTGTTCAGAAGATAAGTAACCATTTTCCTCCTGTTTCACAACCGCTAACATGACCCGCGCTGTCTCTCTATCTGCTTCCTGCCATTTCCCTTGTGCGAGGTAGTCACGCAGTTTCCTATAGTCCATTCCACAGGATGATATTAATTGTACTTCTTGATTTATTAAACCCAATAATTCCCGAAACTCCCGCACACTTTGGGGACGGTTTACCGGTTCTAATTCCATCCCTTTGAGAATAGCAGCATTTACCTTATCACTAATATTCTGATTAAATTTTTGCGGTGGTGATAACTTGACATCTTCCTCAGCGCGATAATTAGCAGGAATGGGAACTCTATTCGTTAATAAACTATATAATGTCGCAGCTAAAGCATAAACATCTGTATAATAACCAAAATCTCCACGCCGTTCATATTGTTCTATCGGTGCATAACCTTCCGTTTTCGTTGCTGTCATACTTTTGATTTTACCAGGTTGAAATTCCCGCGCTAACCCAAAATCAATTAATACTGCTTCTTTGCTTTCCCGTCGCAACAAAATATTATTGGGTTTCACATCTCGGTGTAAAAGTTTCCGTTCATGAACACATTCTAAAGCTTGTCCGATTTGGTCAATGTAGCGCAAAGCTTCTGTTTCTGACAAGTAACCATTTTCAGCAGTGTAGTTTTCCACATAAGCTGCTAAATCATCCCCGTCAATGTGTTCCATAACGATCGCCCAAAGTCCATCTTCGGGAAAATTGTCGTAAACTTGGACAATATGGGGATGATAGCATTTTGATAAATCTAAGGCTTCCTTTCTAAACCTCTTTTGTATTTCCGCAAAGTCGGGTTTTTCTCGTTGTTCCCGGTTGAGGGTTTTGATCACAACCAACCTGTTTTCTTCTGTATCTTCTGCTAAATAAGTTTCACCAAAGCCACCGCCACCGATGACCTTTTTAATGATATACTGTCCGTTCTGTAGCGGGGTGCTAGGTGTCCAGGCTTGCATATTGTCTGAATTAGGATTTACACGATAGCAGAGAATTAAAAACTAGTATAACATCAGCGTTCATCAGCGTTCATCCGCGTTTAATTATCAGAATCAGGATATCCAGAATTTAAGGAATGATAATAATATACTGGATTTTGGTTGAATTTTTGGAAGATGAATGAAAATAATGATGTTAATAGTTGAAAAATTTACTATATATGCGCGGACAGATTTCCACCCTTAACATTAGTGTAAACTAAAATTTTCGCCTTGTCAAGTCCTGAAGTAAAATCTTTTGAATATAATGGTTATGTCCTGGGAATCCTTGCCGATCTTGTCAATAAGGTATATAATTGTAGATTGTGTTGAATTAAAGCCATCCCATGCCTAAATTAAAGACTCGCAAGGCTGCGGCCAAGAGATTCCGCGCCACCGGTAGCGGTAAAATCGTCCGCCGTAAACCTTTCAAAAACCACTTATTAGAGCATAAATCCTCTAGTAAAAAGAACGATATGTCAAAAATGGCAGTTGTTCATGAACGAGACGAACCTAACGTACGCTTAATGCTTCCATATTTGTAAAAGATCACAGGTAATAAGATATGACTCGGGTAAAACGCGGTAATGTAGCTCGTAAACGCCGCAATAAAATTCTCAAATTAGCTAAAGGCTTTCGTGGTTCTCATTCCACTTTGTTTAGAACCGCTAACCAACAGGTAATGAAGGCGCTAAGAAGTGCTTACCGCGATCGCAAAAAGAAAAAGCGTGATTTTCGCCGTCTGTGGATAGCACGGATTAATGCAGCTTCTAGACAACACGGTTTAAGCTACAGCCGTTTAATTGGCAATTTGAAAAAGGCCAATGTGGAACTAAACCGCAAAATGTTGGCACAATTGGCAATTCTTGATCCGACAAGTTTTGCTAAAATTGCAGAATTGGCACAATCGGTTAACGGATAAAGGTGGCAACGGATGAATAACGGATGTAACAAGTTGCCGCTTCGGAGAATTGAAAATTAAAAATCAAGGGGCTTTTTAGCCTTTTTAATTGGAGTACAACGCAGAGCGATTATGAATAAGTTACATCTGGTATTATCCGCTACCCTACTTTTGATTTTTTGTCTATTTTTTCCCGGAGGGAACTTAACTGTATCAGCCGCAACAATGGCGGAAATTCAGCAACGAGGCTACTTAAATGTGGCAGTTAAGGATAATCTTCGCCCTTTGGCTTTTAGGGACTCTAAGGGCAATCTACAAGGGTTAGAGATTGATTTAGCTAAGGGTTTGGCCAGTGATTTATTAGGCAAAGCTGATGCTGTAAAATTCCAATTGGTAGCTAATAGCGATCGCTTACCTGTAGTATTTAATCAGCAAGTTGATTTAGCGATTGCTAGAGTCACAGCCACAGAATCGCGTTCCCGGATTGTTAGCTTCAGTGTTCCCTATTATTATGATGGTGCAGCTATCGTCACAAAAAATACATCTATTCAAGGGTTAAAAGATGTAAATAACCGGAAAATAGCTGTTCTCAACCACTCTAGCACAATTAGCTATTTGAAATACTTTATACCCTCTGCTAAATTAATCAGTGTAAATTCTTATGAACAAGGATGGGAAAAAACGGCAAGTAATCAAGTAGATGGTTTTGCAGCGGATGTCAGCGTTCTTAGTGGTTGGGTACAAGAACATCCTGAATATCACATATTGCCAACTAAATTATCAGCAGAACCTTTATCTGTAGTCATGCCTAAAGGGTTGCAGTATGATGAATTAAGACGTAATGTAAATGAAGCGATCGCCCGTTATACGGTTACAGATTGGCTGAAGCAAAGGATAGAATATTGGGGATTTAGGTAATAGTTAAGAGCAATGACAATTGACAACTAACAACAGACAATTGACAATAGATAAGGTATTTTAATAATTTGTATTTGTAGAAAATGGATAGCAATTTAGTCATCATTTATTTGTCAATTTTTGTTGGTTTACTTGCATTTGCAGGTGTGAGTGTTTTTCGTCAAGTATTCAAAACCCGGAAACTTGAAAGCTCCTTAAATAAATTGAAAAACAAATTAACTAAAGAAAAAGGTACGGCTCAAGAATATTATGAATTAGCTAGTATCTATTCAGAAAAAAAAGTATTTAGCCAAGCGATACCCCTATTTCAAAAATCTCTAAAAGCAGCAGAAGAAGAAGGAGAAGAATCTATCGCTCCTATTTATAACGGCTTAGGATATGTTTACTTTGCTCAAGAGCAATATGACTTAGCAATTCGTCATTATAAAGAAGCTATCAAATTAAAACCAGATTATGTATCAGCCCTAAATAATCTCGGACACGCTTATGAGAAGAAAAAATTGAATGCTCAAGCTTTAGAAATGTATGAAGCAACACTTAAATTATCACCTAATAACACCGTTGCTAAACGTCGGGCTGAATCTTTACGTCGTTTAGTTTCTATATAGGGTTTGCTTAATAAACCAACAACCCTACACGTCAAAACTTTTATCTATATAAAAGGTAAATGAGGCGCAATAAAAATATGATCATAGCATCAAAAATTGTTCAATTTTCCAGACTTGATATTACTTCTAAATCCTCCTGATAGCCAAGCGTGGCGTTAGCCATACTCCTGAACTTCTAGCCCTCTTTGATAGAGTAGAGACAGGTTGTAGATGAAATTTCAGCCATACTGTTATTTTCACCCCTGTCCCCACTGGGAAGCGTAGTTTTAGCTGTCTCCTGTTTTTTCAATAGTTTCAATCACTGCTAACCCTATACTCGAAGCGGCGATTAGCATGATTGTTGATGCTAAAAAAGCAATCGTAAGCATCTTGAGGGCTTGGTCAAAAAAAATATAGGTGGTCATTTGTTCACCTTCTGAACTGTATACAGATACTGGTACTTTCTAATTTTTCTTCACGCCAGGTGACTGAATTCCTGTAATCAGATCTTAACAAAACTTTAGCCCTTTCATGACACAATGACAAAGTTTTATTCCCAAATATTTGCTAAATTTTAACTAGATTCGGTTAAGTACAATACTGAAAAATATAAAATTAGCAAAAAACAAGATTCTGAATTTTTCTAATTAGTAAATCGTTCAACCAGACTCACCTATACAAGCTTGAATTGTAGCAACTACCGATTCCGCAAGACTTGGTAAATCATAACCACCTTCTAAACCAAACATGATTTTTCTGGTTATACTTAAACAGTATTCTGTAAATAAACCAAAATCTTTTGGTTGTAAATTAATACCAGCCAAAGGATCATTAGTATTAGCATCATAACCAGCACTAATAATCAATAAATCTGGCTGAAAATTGGTTAAAAATGGGATAATTCTCCCTTCCCACAGAGATTGATAGACAGTAATATCACTACCAGGATCAATAGGTAAATTTAACACATTATTGTGTAAACCTTGTTGAGAAGCATCCCCTGTACCTGGGTAAGCTGGATATTGGTGAAGAGAAATATAAGCAATTTCTGGGTGAGTTTCGACTATTGCTTCCGTACCATTTCCGTGATGTACATCCCAATCTAGAATAGCAACGCGCTTAACCGTGGGTTGCTGTAAAGCATATAAAGCAGCAATTGCCGCGTTAGAAAATAAACAAAAGCCCATACCCGTATCACTTACCGCATGATGTCCTGGTGGACGCGCTAATATAAAAGCTGAATCATCTGTATTAAGAATAATATCAATTCCATCTAACCAAGCACTAACCGCTAATAACGCTACATCATAACTGCGGGGAGAAACGGGAGTATCTCTATCTAAATAACCCCCACCAGAGACAGCGATATCTTTAACTTTGTTAATATAGGTTGTCGAATGAACATTTTCTATCCAAGACATTAACGATGGTTTTAATAATACAGGTGTAGGTAATTTCCAGGTAATTTTTTTTACAAAATTCCCAGATTTTAAAGCGTCAACTATAGCAGTCAATCTAGCTGGTTTTTCAGGGTGGTAGATTCCCGTTTTGTGATCTAAAAATTCGTCAGAATAAATAACTTGTAGCATATATTTCTATATCCAAAGTCTGAAATTTAAGTTAGTTGGCAGCCAAGAAACCCATTAACATGATATAGATATATTACACCAATAGGTACAGCATAGAAAGTATAACTCCAATAAATCGGGACATTGAGTACATCATCAGCAAAAAGGGAACAGGGAACTGGTGTATAAGTAATTAGACTGGGGAACAATATTAGGAAATTCGAGAAGTTTTATTAAAAATCACCGCAGCTTTTGCTTAAAAAAAACGCCAATAAAGAGATCGAAGGGCTTGACATTTGATTTTAAATTTGTTATGATAAAGTTGATAAGGAAGAACTATCTTATCATAAAAAATTTAACTGCCATCAGAAATACCCATTCAGTCATTGTGCTAAATGGGTATTATTCCCCTAGGGCGGATAACCCCCGCCCGTTATCAGAATTAATTACTACTTGCTTTCGGTGAAATCAGCATCAATGACATCATCACCGGAGGGAGCAGAACCACCACCAGGAGATTCAGCACCAGTAGCGCCAGCATCACCACCAGCTTGTTGATAGATATTACTACCAATAGCAAACAGGGCTTGTTGCAGTTCTGGCATTAACTTCTGAATTTGAGCATCATCTTCCTTAGCAACAGCCTCTTTAACTTCCTTCACCAAACCCTCAACCTTAGTCTTATCAGCAGCAGCAACCTTATCACCCAACTCTTGTAACTGCTTTTCAGCTTGATAAGCTAAAGTATCGGCTTGGTTTTTGCGTTCAATTTTTTCACGGCGCTCCTTATCAGAAGAAGCATTTTGTTCAGCTTCCCTAACCATGCGTTCTACATCATTCTTATCAAGAGTAGAAGCGCCAGTGATACTAATAGATTGTTCCTTACCAGTTCCCTTATCCTTAGCCGCAACATTGAGAATACCGTTAGCGTCAATATCAAAAGTAACTTCAATTTGGGGAACACCACGAGGAGCAGGAGGAATACCATCCAAACGGAAAGTACCTAAACTCTTGTTATCATTGGCAAATTCTCTCTCACCCTGGAGAACGTGAATTTCCACATTGCTTTGTCCGTCCACAGCAGTAGAAAACACCTCCGATTTTTTAGTAGGAATTGTCGTATTACGAGGGATAATCTTAGTCATCACACCGCCCAAAGTTTCCACACCCAAAGACAATGGTGTTACATCCAACAACAAAATACCCGTAACATCACCAGCCAAAACCCCCGCCTGAATCGCAGCACCAACCGCCACAACCTCATCAGGATTAACAGTTTGATTAGGATCCTTACCTAAAACCCGCTTAACCACATCCTGAACAGCAGGAATCCGAGTCGAACCACCAACCAGAACCACCTCATCAATATTGGTTTTATTCAACTTCGCACCCTTGAGCGCGTCTTCCACAGGAATGCGGCAACGGTCAATCAAATCAGAACAAAGTTCCTCAAAAGTCGCACGAGTGAGAATTGTATCTAAATGCTTAGGACCATCCTGCGTAGCAGTAATAAATGGTAAATTAATTTCCGCTTGGGTAACACTAGAAAGTTCAATTTTAGCTTTTTCTGCGGCCTCAGTCAGACGTTGTAAAGCTTGTTTGTCCTTACGGAGGTCAATACCTTCATCCTTTTTGAACTTTTCAGCCAAGAAATCAACAATCTTCTTATCAAAATCATCACCACCTAAATGAGTATCCCCAGATGTTGACAACACCTCAAAAACACCATCACCTACCTCCAGCACAGACACATCAAAAGTACCACCACCCAAATCAAACACTAAAATAGTCTCATTGCTCTTCTTATCAAAACCATAAGCCAGAGAAGCCGCCGTCGGTTCATTGATAATGCGGAGAACATCAATACCAGCAATTTTTCCTGCATCCTTGGTCGCTTGACGTTGAGAATCATTGAAATAAGCAGGAACAGTAATTACAGCTTGGGTAACAGTTTCACCCAGATATTTACTAGCATCCTCCACCAACTTACGCAGAACCTTAGCAGAAATCTCCTCAGGAGCAAACTGTTTACCAGCCCCCGGAGAATCCACCTTAACATTACCACCGCTACTGAGAACCTTATAAGAAACCTCCGTCGCCTCGTTCGTAATCTCCTCAAAACGACGACCAATAAAGCGTTTCACCGAATAAAAAGTATTTTCCGGGTTCATTACCGCCTGCCGTTTGGCGATTTGACCAACCAAATTGTCGCCATTTTTGGCAAAAGCAACCACCGAGGGAGTCGTCCGAAAACCTTCCGCATTAGCGATAACAGTCGGTTTACCACCTTCCATTACTGCCACACAGGAGTTTGTTGTTCCTAAATCAATGCCAACTACTTTCGCCATTTTGGGTTTTTACTCCGTATAAAATTACTAAATGAACCAGAAAAATTATCCGCTTTAGTCAGTTGTTAGTGGTCATTGGTCATTGGTCATTGGGAAATATATTGTATTCTCCCTGTCCCCTGTTACCTGTCACCAATCACCTGTCACCTGCTATAGTAGCTATCCCATGAAGGGTGGTTTACCGAACCGTCAGGAAAACCGCAAATTTTATAAATTATCTCTAGTGGTTTCATGGATTAACGTGCATTCACATTGACTAATGTATGAGAATTAATACCTTCAGGAATTGGGGTGAACCGTAACTTTATAGTCGTATTTGCCGTCAAACCCTCTTGGGAATTGAAAATTAATAATTAAATATTGAAAATAATACCCCAGACTCCGTAACAAGATAGCCATGGACAATAGATAATTATTCCCCCCCTGCTCCCTACCCCTTGTCTCATGAAACAGATATCAGCCGCGCCCTACCGTTTTTGAAACTTCAGCCATGCCTGTTGTAGAGCCGCCGGCGCTGGATTTCCACCATCATAAATAACAATAACATTAGTTAATCGTCTACCAGCCGGGACTAAAATAGTATTTTTACTAGCCAAAGCCCTAGATGCTCCACCATCCAAATTCATCGCCTCATAACAGCCCACAGCCCTCATCACCTCCGCTTCTTGTCGCAGAGAGATATTAAAGTCAAAAGTTACTAAAATTAACCTAGTTCCATCTTGGTTAAAACCAATTGCTGTCCGGGCGCTACTACCCAAAACAGCAGGATCTTTAAACCCTTCAATATTAGGACGTAACCAAATTTTCCCTTTTCGTAATAATCTCGGTCCAGAACTTATAGAAAACCAAAATTTATTCCCTTCCGGTTTACCCTCCGCCCTCACCGTCACCATTTCCGGTTTATTGCCAACACCCAATCTCAAAGTAGTTCCAAAATTTTCCCAAGGACTGTATTTCAGGGATTTTCCCCCAGCAATCATATTACCCATCACCGTTTTTTGGGGATTTTTGGCGAAAAAAGTCCCATTAGCAACAACAGCCGCTTGATAACGCCCCACCAACTTACCAAACTCCTCATCACCACTCGTTTTTTGAATAGAATTAGCGAAGCCCGCATTATTAGCCAAACCAATAGTAATCAAGTTTTTTGGGTCTCGAAGATTAACAATAGTTTGATAAAAAGTAATACCATTAAATTGACCCCTGTTAATCTGTACAGATTGGGCGTGACTAGGTGCCGTGAGAAATAGTCCTTGTGCCAAAGTCGCTCCACCCAAAAATAAAAAAGACCTGCGACTGATTTTAGTAATTGTCATAATTCATGTTTGTTAAATCCTTTTTCCTTCTTCCTCTATTTTATGAATAATCGGTATATTATTTTTCACAAACCCTATGGAGTTTTGAGCCAATTTACCCAAGAAAGTCCTAAACATATCACCCTTAAACAGTATATAGATATTCCTGATATTTATCCCGTCGGGCGTTTAGATTGGGACAGCGAAGGCTTACTCTTATTAACCAATCATGGACAGTTCCAGCATCGTCTCGCCCATCCCCGCTTTCGTCATCAACGTACCTATTGGTCCCAAGTAGAACGTATTCCTGATGCCACCGCAATTCATCAACTCCAAAAAGGAGTAGAAATTCAAGACTACCGCACCCGTCCCGCTCAAGTTAGGTTATTGTTAGAAGAACCATCCGTCATTCAACGCATCCCACCCATCAGAACCCGGAAAAATATACCCACAGCCTGGCTAGAAATTACCCTCACCGAAGGTAAAAACCGCCAAGTTCGTCGCATGACTGCCACCGTGGGTTTTCCCACCTTGCGGTTAATTAGAGTCAGTATTGCTAATATTCAATTACATGACTTAGCTCCAGGAGAATGGCGCGAACTCACAACCCTTGAACTCACAAGCCTAAATCATGCACCGGAAAACTAAACCAAAGAGTTGTATTACTAAAATACTCCAGAAATCCAAAAAAAATCCAGACATTTAAATATTCGTGAAAAGCACCTCTTTCGCCGTGAAAATCAAACAAATCCCACCATGCTAACTTGCCCCCAGTGTAAATTTAAAAACCCTAACATCAATAAATTCTGTCAAAACTGTGGCACATCTCTAACCCACAAAATCTGCCCCAAATGCAGCACCAAAATAGCCTTAAATATCCAGCATTGCCCTCAATGTAGTACAGAATGTAGCGCCACCTCCTATGCCTTAATCACCCAGGAAGAACATCAGGTAGTTTCTGTAATCCCAGAACCCACTCAACTCACCCAAAATTTAGAAAATATAGCAAATGAAAACAGTCATACTAGCCCCTTCCACCAAATTGACTTAGAATCTTATTTAGATCCCCAGCAGCGTTATCCAATAGCCGAAATAGTGACAGAGATAACCACTCAGGAAAAACCCGACTTTTCCCCCACCGTCTTACAAGCAAGTAGTGAGGCAGAAACTAAATTAGCAACTGAAAATGATGATTCCCAAACTATCTTATCCATGGAGCTAAGTAGTTTAGAATATGTCGCATATACTGATCTAGGTCGTCAACGCCATCACAATGAAGACTACTTTAGCGTTGATAGCCAATTCCATAAACTAGAACTACCTAATCATAGCATAGTCACAGCACAAGGTTTATATATTCTTTGTGATGGTATGGGTGGTCATGCTGGAGGTGAAATAGCCAGTGAATTGGCTGTAAATACTATCCGTAAATACTTTCAAGAAACCTGGGTCAAAGGAGAATTACCTGGGACTGAATCTATCTGTGATGCTATTTACCTAGCTAATCAAGCTATTTATGAGCTTAATCAACAAGAATCACGTTCCGGTACTAAACGCATGGGTACTACTTTGGTTATGCTGTTACTTCAGAATAATCAAGCAGCAATTGCCCATGTCGGCGATAGTCGTCTTTATCGTCTAACTCACAAACAAGGATTAGAACAAATAACTATAGATCATGAAGTGGGTCAGCAAGAAATTGCTAGGGGTGTAGAACCTAATATAGCTTATGGACGTGTAGATGCTTACCAGCTTACCCAGGCTTTGGGTCCACGCAATGAAGATTATATCTCTCCTGATGTGACGTTATTTAATATCAATGAAGATATGCTCCTGGTATTGGTATCAGATGGTTTATCAGATAATGACTGTCTAGAAACTCATTGGCTAACTCATCTCCAACCTTTACTAAGTTATACTACTAACTTAGAAACGGGTATTCAAAATTTGATTGAGTTGGGTAATGAATACAACGGTCATGACAATCTTACGGCTATACTAGTGCGAGTAAAAGTCCGCCCGTCTTCACCAAGTTGCTTATAAAACTACTTTTTTGATCTTAAATTTTAGGTTGTATTGTGATTACTCTGACCCTACTGGAAAAAGGCACAAAAATACCGCTTCAACAGTGGTTATTTGAGGGTTCTACCGTCATTCGCGTTGGTCGGGCGGTAGATAATCACGTGGTTTTGGCGGAAAATTCAGTTTCTCGGTATCATTTAGAACTTAAATTAACTACTAGCACCAGGGGGGATGATTGGGAATTAACTAGTCAAGGGACTAATGGAACTTTCCTGAATGGCTCTCTCGTAACTAAATGTATCATTCCTGATAATTCTTTACTGCAATTAGCTCAGGGCGGTCCTGTACTCAAGGTTCAAATTCAGGATTTATCCCCCCCCATACTTATTCAACCCTCTTCTGAAGCGGTGGGGAAAATTAGTCAGAACATGACACCCGCATACTCCAGCACTGATTGTACCCATGAAGGAAATCAGCCTCAGAACCTATTTTGTATTCACTGTGGTCAACCGGTTTTGGTCCAAAAAACCGTTCGCCATTATCAGGTGTTACGCACTCTCGGAAAGGGTGGTATGGGTACTACCTATTTAGCTTGGGATGGTGCAGGTAAAATTACAGGTATGCCACAATTACTTGTACTTAAACAGATGAATGCCGATATGATGAAAATACCTAAGGCTCAAGAGTTATTCATCCGAGAAGCCAGTATTCTCAAGCATCTTAACCACACAGGAGTTCCTAAGTATTATGACTTCTTTATGGAAATCGGTAAAAAATACTTGGCTATGGAATTAATTCACGGACAAGATTTAGACAAACGCATTAGGTTAAATGGACCTGTAACACCTAAACAGGCCATCGCCTGGATGGTACAAACTTGTGATATTCTGGATTATCTTCACAACCAAGAAACACCATTAATCCATCGGGACATTAAACCAGCTAATTTAATGGTGCGAAATAGTAATAATAGTGTTGTTGTTCTGGACTTTGGCGCTGTTAAGGAAATCGGTACACAACCAGGTACGAGAATCGGTGCTGAGGGCTTCTGCGCCCCTGAACAAGACAGGGGACAACCTCTGACTCAATCTGATTTGTATGCTATTGGTCCGACGTTGATTTTTTTATTAACTGGGGAAAATCCTTTAAAATTCTATCGTCAGAGAGGGCGCAGTTTTCGCTTTGATATTAAGAGTATACCAACAATTAGTGACAAATTAAGACAGGTAATTGATTGTGTTACAGAACCTTTACCACGCGATCGCTATCATACTGCTAAAGATCTCGCTGAGGCATTAATATTAGTCAGCAGTTAGTAGAATTTGAGCAGCAGTTAATTTCAATTCGGAAAAAATGTGGGAAATTATTTGATCATCGTTTCTGAATTTGTTGATTTTATACTCATCACCAATTAGAGAATAAACTGATATCAATCGCGGGCAAGAGGCCCGCCCCACAAGAGTTTCATGATTCAACTTTGTACCTCATCTTCAGCAGAAAAGGCTGTAAGCGACTACACTCTATCGTTAAAAACCCAGTTCTGCTTTCGTGTTTTCCTAATGGCGGATTCATCTTTTGTAATTTCCCCATCATACAATTCATAAAATCCGCCTTCTGGTTTCCATTTAATAAACCCTTCAAAAGTCACTAACTAAGTTTTAGGTAAGGTTTGAACCATAATTGACCTACCTTGATAAAAATGCTTGAGTATGTATTTTGGTAATGAACCCCAGATGATTATTGTGCTAAATACATAGCAGAACCAGGGCAAAATTGCACATACCATGAGAACAAGGATAAAGTTCTATCATTACCAGGGGTAGGCGTGTTTGCGCTGAGTTATGCTAGATATAGCTGGTATAATTTAGATGTTTAATCGTCGTCCCACTTTTCTACTGCTAGTAAATCACTAATTGGATCTTGGGTGCTAAATCCAAAGTCTAGCAACTCTTGCTTCCAATGCTGCCATTCATCGCCATAGAGTAATGCAATTTTCCAAATCCTATCATTGGGTTTGATAATATTGGATTCTATGAGTGATTGCACGTTGCGCTGCAATTTCACCATCGGGTGAATTACTTGCTGAATCATAACCTCGGTGTATTTCAGATTTTTGTGTGTAAATTCTTGATTAAAACAGCTTTCCGTGGGCAATTATTACCTGTGCGTAGAGCAATTATAGTTTGGTAAAGCTAGTTCTAACTTTTTCACTATACCATAACTAACAAGAGTAATTTGCTTGAGAATTTGGTTTTGCACGGTAATCACTACCACTGAGCACTATTTATGCCCAACAGTCGTGGACAAGTCCAGTTGGCAAAGTTTTTAGGCTTGTAATCGCCATTATAACGCAAGTAGAAAAAATTGACACTAAATTTTTTAATTTTAGTTGTGGTATTGATTTGGAGTGACTTATTGTTAAGCGGGTTGTTGACTATACCGTAAAAGCTAACTGTTTGTCTACTTTGTCGAGCTTCAAAAATTGCTGTATTCATAAATTGGTTTATTTGTCAATAGTCCCGATATAAAAAAGTATTATAGATACTTCCCTGTGGAAAAGCTGTGGAAAACCTATTTTAGCTTTCGATAAAGTCAATCAAGTTTTCTACAGATTATCCGCGAAATTTGGGTTTTTACCAAGATCCAATTATACAGATTTTAATTTAATAAATTGGTTTTTTGGTTGTGGAAAACCTCAAGGAAGTTAATTCTATATTTTAGAACGAGTAGTCATTTGAATGCGATCGCTCAATTGGTGTAAAGTTTGAATTAAATTCTGATCAGTTTCTTGTAACTGAGCAATCTTTTCACAACTATACATTACTGTCGTATGATCTTTACCACCAAACTCCTCGCCTATTTTGGGTAAACTGAGATTGGTAAGTTGTCGCATTAAATACATGGCTATTTGTCTGGCCCAACTAATTTCTCGACGACGGGAATTACCTTTTAAGTCGTCAATGGAAACACTCAAAGCATCTGCGACTACATTTAAAATTATTTCTGGAGTGGTTTCTATTTTTTGGCTAGGAGTTCCTAAAATGGGAGCAAGATTTTCCACAGTCATAGGTAACCCCCAAATAGAAATATAAGCTAAAGCCCGAATTAATGCCCCTTCCAATTCACGGATATTAGAAGTACAATTAGAGGCAATATATTCAACCACTTCCCGTGGTAAACGAATATTTTCATATTCGGCTTTTTTCTGCAAAATTGCCATTCTGGTCTCTAAATCAGGGGTTTGAATATCCGCAATTAGTCCCATAGAAAACCGTGAACAAAGCCGTTGTTGTAAACTAGGAATTTGATGGGGAGGACGGTCTGAAGCAATAACAACTTGCTTACCTGCCTCATGTAAAGTATTAAAGGTATGAAAAAATTCCTCTTGAGTATATTCTTTCCCCTCAAGAAATTGAATGTCATCAACTAGCAGCATATCAGCAGCCCGATAATGTTCACGAAAACTTTGCATACTATCCTGACGAATTGCGGTAATTAAATCATTGGTAAAATGCTCCGTAGACACATAAAATATTTTAGAGTAGGGAGATATTTCCTGGCGATAATTACCAATAGCTTGCATGAGGTGAGTTTTTCCTAAACCGACACCACCACATAAAAATAATGGATTAAATTCCCTCCCTGGATATTCGGCCACTGCTAAAGAAGCAGCATGAGCCATGCGATTGTTAGCGCCGACAACAAATCGAGAAAAAACATATTTAGAATTTAAATCTGAAGTTTTTTGATTATTTCCAGAGTATTTGCTCCAAATATGATTTATTGGTAATAAATTTCCCCCAATATCCTGTTGACCCAGATGAGAAGTTTCCTCATCTTCAACCACAGTAATATAAATTTCGATTGGATAACCCACAATATCTTGGGCTACATTAGCAATAGTATGGATGTAATGTTTCTGAAGCCAATTGCGAGCGAAGGGATTAGGAGCGTATATTACCAAGCAGTTGTTCTCTAACTGCTGTGCTTTAGCTGTCTTAATCCAAGTTTCAAAGGTAGGAGGTGCTAACTCTAATTGTAGACGCTCTAATACATGATTCCATAAACCATCTATGGGAATTTCCATTCACACCACCTCTATCCGTAATTCGTCGTTTCTATTTGTAATTACTTTTATGTTGCCTATAATCATTTTGATAAAAACCAGATAGCTAAGATCCTAACATCTACTAACATAAAGAATACTCAAGCATGATCATGACGATGAAAATTAATAATCATAACCTAGTAGCTAAAAATATTCATACCAAGTTTCTACCGCAAAATTTGGAAAATAAGAGTAAAAAATGGATCGCAGTGTGTAGCGTAGCAGTTTTGATACTGGGAGGTTGTACTAATCTCAGGAAAGGGACCGCAGAAATCGAACCCAGTAATACACAACCACAAAAAACCGCCGCACCCACCACAGAAATTGCTCCTCCGGCGATTTTCTCTGCTTCTGGAGATCCTAATTTTGTTGTCAAAGTAGTACAAAAGGTGGGAGGTGCAGTTGTTCGGATTGATTCGACTAGAACTGTCACAACTCAAGCTCCAGATGAATTTTCCGATCCCTTTTTTCGCGGCTTTTTTGCGATTCCATCACAACCAAAAGAAAGGGTAGAACGAGGTAGCGGTTCGGGATTTATCATTAATTCATCTGGACAAATTTTAACTAATTCTCATGTTGTAGATGGTGCTGATTTAGTTACAGTTACTCTTAAAGATGGCCGAACTTTTAAAGGTAAGGTGTTAGGAGAAGATGCAATAACAGATGTTGCTGTAATTCAAATTGATGCGAATAACTTACCCAGTCTAGCATTAGGTAAGTCTGATACTTTACAACCAGGAGAAGCCGTGATTGCTATTGGTAATCCATTGGGTTTAAATAATACTGTTACATCAGGAATTATCAGCGCCACAGGTCGTTCTAGTAGTGAAATTGGTGCGAGTGATAAACGTGTTGATTATTTACAAACAGATGCAGCCATTAACCCCGGAAACTCCGGTGGACCACTATTAAATGCCCGTGGTGAAGTTATTGGGATGAATACAGCAATCATTCAAGGCGCTCAAGGTTTGGGATTTGCTATTCCTATTAATACTGCTCAAAAAATCGCTGAGGAATTAATTGCTAAAGGTAGAGTTGATCATCCCTATTTGGGAATACAAATGGTAACATTAACACCTGAAGTTAAGGAAAGAATTATTGCTCGATTTGGTGATAAAATGAATTTATCTGCAAGTCAAGGAATTTTATTAGTTAGAATTGTTCCTAACTCGCCCGCAGCGACTTCTGGATTAAGGCCAGGAGATGTGATTAAAACTATTAATAATCAACCCGTTTTCAAAGTTGATGAGGTACAAAAATTAGTAGAAAATAGTAAAATTGGTATTCCTCTACAAGTGCAAGTTGATCGCAATGGCAAAATTTTTCAAGTTTTAGTTAAACCCGCACCTTTACCAATTAACAAAGAAAATTGATATTTGGTTAGTTGTCCCAGATTTCCTGCTCAGAATTACCAAGGGGCGTTCCTTAAAATTCCTTAGAAACTGTCAAAATCAGGATACCTATGATTAATCTAATGAACAAAATGGAAACAGAAAAAATAGAGATTTGAAAATGAATGAACTAACACCAATTATTAAATTAGGTAATCCGATATTACGACAAAAAGCTGCTGCGGTTGAGAATATTCAAAGTCAAGAAATTCAAAACCTGATTGATGAATTAATTACCTCAGTTTCTCAAGCTAATGGGGTGGGAATTGCAGCACCACAAATAGCATCATCTTACCGTCTATTTATCGTCGCTTCCCGTCCTAATGCTAGATATCCACACGCACCAGAAATGCAGCCGACCGCAATGATTAACCCCCGAATTATTGCCCATTCTTCAGAAATGCTTAAAGATTGGGAAGGTTGTTTAAGTGTCCCTGATATTAGGGGTTTAGTTCCTAGATATCAAACAGTTGAAGTTGAATATACAGACTGTTATGGTAATTTACAAAAACAAGAATTAACGGATTTTATTGCCCGAATTTTTCAACATGAATATGATCATTTGGAAGGATTAGTATTTTTAGATCGTGTGGAAAATAATCATGATTTAATTAGTGAGGAAGAATATCAGAAATCTGTAATGGGTAATTGGTAATGGGAAGAAAAATATTATTTCCTTCCCACAATTTGATCAGAATCCTAATTTTTCTAAAATGGGTTTTGTAGACACAATATGTCTTTCTAAACCCAATTCTTTGGGACTAACACCTAAGGCTAAAGCAATTAATTGGGGTAAGTGTAAAATCGGTAAATCTAACTTTTGTCTAATTACCTTTTCTACTTCTGGTTGACGAGAATCTAAATTCAAATGACACAAAGGACATGGTGTAACAATACAATCAGCCCCATTATTTAAAGCTTCTTGGATATGATTTCCAGCCATTTGAAAAGATTCATTTGTCGCATAGCTAGACAAAGGCCAACCACAACATTGAGTCCTGCCACGATAATATACAGGTGTCGCTCCTACAGCCCGAAATACATTTTCCATTGCTTCGGGTTGAAAAGGATCATCATAGAACATAGACTTTTGAGCGCGGAGCAGATAACAACCATAAAAAGCTGCACATTTTAAACCACTTAATTTCTTAGTAACACGCTGAGAAATTTCCTCTAAACCATAATCTGTCACCAAAGCATATAAAAGATGTTTAACTTCCGTACTACCCCGATAAGGAGAACAGCCCTCTTTCACTAATAAACCATTAACTTTGTTGAGATAATCGGGATTGGTTGATTGACATTCTTTTAAACGTTCATCAACGTGACCGATAACACCCTGACAAGTGCTACAATGAGTCAGCAAAGGAAGATCCAAAGATTCCGCTAAAGCAATATTTCTAGCATTAACAGTATCTTCTAATAATTGAGAATCTTCTTTAAATGTACCAGAACCACAACAAGCGGCTTTTTTCAATTCAATCAGTTCAATACCTAACGCTTTAGTTAGAGATTGGGTTGATAAATACAGTTCTCGACAAGCTCCTTGTGCTACACAACCAGGATAATAAGCGTACTTCAGATTTTTAGATAGCATAAAATTATATTTGGTTTAGATTTACACCGATTTTCGACGTATTCCCCCATTCCCTTTTCCCTGACATAATCTTTAATCTCCAATTTTAATGATAGAACCTATACTCAGATTCACTCTTTCCGATAAGATGAATATGCCCAAAAAAACTTTGTTCATTGAGAGCAAATCATAGCAACTTGTTAAGGAGTTTTATTTATGAGCCAAGCAGATATTTTTGCAAAAGTGAAAGCAATTGTTGTTGAACAACTCAGTGTAGAAGCTGAAAAGGTTACACCAGAGTCGAATTTTAGTAACGATTTAGGGGCTGATTCCCTGGATACAGTTGAGCTAGTCATGGCTTTGGAAGAAGAATTTGAGATCGAGATTCCTGATGAAGCGGCTGAAAAAATTACAACAGTTCAAGAGACTGTGGAATACATTGAGAAAAAGATCGTTACATCTGCTTAATCAAGGAATTATCTAGTATAAGCGGGCTTGAAGAGATATTTCAAAAGTATACAGATTAACTGGATAAACCCGCCCGTACATGAGTGTTGAGTGTCTAAGCTATAAGTTTGACTTCAAAAAAGCGCCAATGGTTCATCATCATATTGAGGAAATAGTATACTTTTGACTAAGGATACTTAACTCGGAACTCAGCACTCTTAAATTTTCCTCCCTGCTGCTTTTTCGCCATATTTAATGTAATCATGACAGACTATAAACGTAATCGCGTTGTTGTAACAGGTGTGGGCGCGATTACACCCATTGGAAACACACCCACCGAATATTGGCAAGGATTATTAAGCGGACGCAATGGTATTGACTATATCACCGCTTTTGATGCTTCTAAACATAGTTGTCGCATTGCTGGTGAAGTTAAAAACTTTGATCCAGAAATTTACTTGGAACGCAAAGAAGCCAAGCGCATGGATCGTTTTTCTCAACTGGGTGTATCAGCGGCTATTCAAGCTGTTGCAGATTCAGGATTAGTAATAGACGATCTCAACGCTGAACAAATTGGCGTGATTATCGGTTCTGGTATTGGTGGTATTAAAGTATTAGAAGACCAACAAACCATTTATTTAGATCCTAAACGTGGTCCTAGTCGTTGTAGTCCCTTCATGATTCCCATGATGATCGCTAATATGGCAGCAGGACTAACAGCAATTCACACGGGCGCGAAAGGTCCTAATTCCTGCTCTGTCACTGCCTGTGCAGCCGGTTCTAATTCCATTGGTGATGCCTTTCGTCAAATTCAGGGAGGATACGCTAAAGCTATGATCTGCGGCGGTTGTGAAGCAGCAGTTACACCTTTGTCAGTAGCAGGGTTTGCGGCTGCTCGCGCTTTATCCTTCCGCAATGATGATCCAGCCCATGCTTGTCGTCCATTTGATCGTGATCGAGACGGTTTTGTGATGGGTGAAGGCGCGGGAATTTTAATTCTCGAAGAGCTAGAACACGCCATAAATCGCGGTGCAAGGATTTATGGGGAAATGGTGGGTTATGGGATGACCTGTGATGCTTATCACATGACCTCGCCCGTACCCGGTGGTTTAGGTGCGGCTAGGGCGATAGAATTAGCTTTAAAAGATGGGTCACTTACGCCACAGATGGTTAGTTACATCAATGCTCATGGGACCAGCACACCAGCTAATGATGCCAATGAAACTGCTGCTATCAAGAAAGCTTTGGGAGAGTATGCTTATCAAGTAGCCATCAGTTCCACTAAATCCATGACAGGACATCTTTTAGGTGGTTCAGGTGGAATTGAAGCCGTAGCGACAATTTTAGCCATCGCTGATGATCAAATTCCCCCGACCATCAACATCGAAAATCTAGATCCAGAATGCGACCTAGATTATGTCCCCGACACTAGCCGCGCTCAAGTAGTCGAGGTAGCTTTATCTAATTCTTTTGGCTTTGGTGGTCATAATGTTACTCTAGCCTTCAAGAAATTTACTCCCTAAAGATACTTACTAGTCAGGTAATAGGTAACAGGTAAAGTTAATAACCCAATTATCCATTACTAAAACTCGTATTATTGATCCTCGCCTCATTTTGCCCCTAGTTTGCTTTTTAGAAGTGAACACAAGACAAGTATGATAGAGACATTCAAGCCTAACCAATAGCCTAGCTAATGCCTAGCTTTGGGAAGGCATGATTAAATTTATCGGCCTTATTCATCACTAAAAACCTCAAAAATCCCGCTTGTCCATTGGCAATTAGGAATGAGATGATGAATAAAGTGGGATCTCTTGCTCATGAACCCACCAAAAAAACCCTAAAAAGAGTCCTAACCCGTCCTTAACAATTAGAGATTATGGCTGTTGCAACCCAATCCCTCCAAGAACTTTGTATCAATTCTATCCGCTTTTTGGCTGTAGATGCCATAGAGAAATCCAAATCGGGACACCCTGGGCTACCAATGGGCGCTGCTCCCATGGCTTTTGTCCTCTGGGACTCCTTCATGCGGTATAATCCTAAAAATCCTCAGTGGTTCAACCGCGATCGCTTTGTTTTGTCCGCTGGTCATGGTTCAATGTTGCAGTATGCCTTACTCTACCTAACAGGCTACGATAGCGTTACCATAGACGATATCAAGCAATTTCGTCAATGGGGTGCTAAGACCCCAGGCCACCCGGAAAATTTTGTGACGGCCGGTGTAGAAGTTACCACAGGTCCTTTAGGTCAAGGAATTGCCAATGCTGTTGGTTTAGCCGTAGCGGAAGCACACCTGGCCGCTAAGTTCAATAAACCTGATGCCACAATTGTTGACCATTACACTTATGTACTTCTTGGTGATGGTTGCAACATGGAAGGGATTTCTGGTGAAGCAGCCTCTATCGCTGGACACTGGGGATTAGGTAAACTTATTGCTCTCTATGACGATAACCACATCTCTATTGATGGTTCTACAGATGTAGCATTCACTGAGGATGTTTCTAAACGCTTTGAATCTTACGGTTGGCACGTTCTGCACGTTAAAGATGGTAACACAGATTTAGAAGGCATTGCTCAAGCCATTGCCGCTGCAAAAGCAGTCACAGACAAACCTACCATGATTAAGGTGACAACCACAATCGGTTATGGTTCTCCCAACAAACAAAATACCGCTGGTATTCACGGTGCTGCTTTGGGACCAGATGAAACAGCATTGACGCGGACAAACTTGGGTTGGAACTACGCACCATTTGAAATCCCCGCTGATGCCCTCAACCACACCCGCAAGGCTGTTGAACGCGGTGCTGCTTACGAATCCGCATGGAACACAGTTTATGCTGGTTACAAGGCTAAATACCCCCAAGAAGCAGCGGAATTTGACCGTTTGATTAGTGGCAAATTACCAGAAGGTTGGGATCAAGTATTACCTACTTACACAGATGCAGATAAAGCATTACCTACTCGCAAACACTCGGAAACCTGCTTAAACAAATTAGGTGCTGCTTTACCGGAATTAATCGGCGGTTCTGCTGACTTAACCCACTCCAACCTCACTGAACTTAAAGGTGCTGGAGACTTCCAAAAAGGACATTTCGGAAATCGTAACATTCACTTCGGTGTCCGGGAACACGCCATGGGTGCAATCTGTAACGGTATGGCCTTGCATAACTCAGGTTTAATTCCTTACGGTGCAACCTTCCTTATCTTTACCGATTATATGCGGGCTGCCATTCGCTTGGCTGCTCTTTCCGAAGCCGGTTCAATTTGGGTTATGACCCACGACTCCATTGGCCAAGGTGAAGATGGTCCTACCCACCAACCCATTGAAACTCTAGCTTCTTTACGAGCTATTCCCGATTTAACCGTAATTCGTCCCGCAGACGGAAACGAAACCTCTGGGGCTTATAAAGTCGCAATTGAGAAGTCTAAAGCAAATGCTTCGACTTTATTGGCTTTCACTCGTCAAAACGTTCCTAACTTAGCAGGTACATCCATCGCAGGTGTTGCCAAGGGTGGTTATACAATTATTGATTGTCAAGGTACACCAGATATCATTTTAATTGGTACTGGTTCGGAATTAAGTCTTTGTGTGAGCGCGGCAGAGAAACTAACCGCAGAAGGTAAGAAAGTTCGCGTTGTTTCTATGGCTTCTTCTACCTTATTTGATACACAAGATCCAGCTTACAAAGAATCTATTCTTCCCAAAGCTGTTACTAAGCGTTTATCCGTAGAAGCGGCTAGTAGCTTCGGTTGGCACAAGTATATCGGCAGTGAAGGTGATACCGTAAGTATTGATACCTTTGGTGCTTCCGCTCCTGGTGGTATTTGTTTAGAGAAATTTGGTTTCACAGTGGACAATGTTTTAGCTAAAGCTAAGGCTTTGTTAGGTTAACACTAACGGATATTCTCTAAATTTTGTGTGGTGAGCTGAAAAAGCTCACCTTTTTTATGGGAAAATTACTAATATAGGTTGATACAAATAAACCAAACATTCTCAATCTTTTAAATCTTGAATTCCGCTTTATGATACTAGCCATTTTACTATGATTGAAACCCTATTTAAAGCTTATACTCCTCTATTTACCTGGATAGGATTAGGACTAGTATTAGCGCGGTTTACACCCAATAATTTAACCAAGTTACTAGGACAGGCACTTTACTGGGTAGGAGTGCCACTACAACTACTAGTATTAGCTCGTCACACTAACTCATCTATTGGCCTACTAATACCAGCGATAGGAGTCTGCGTTTTATTGTTAAGTCTGGTTCTATCATTGTTGATTTGGTGGCTTTGGCAATCGTTAATAAGTAGTAGAATCAAGACAGAACAGAATAATATAGAAGTGTCAGCCCCCTTAAGCAAAGCAAGTTTAGGCAGTTTTATTTTAGCAACGATTTTAGGAAATACAGGCTTTGTGGGACTAACACTAACACAAGTCTTAACAAGTCCAGAAAATAATGATTGGGCCGTATTATTCAGCGTCACAAATAATGTTGTTGGTACTTATGGCATTGCCGTGTTAATTGCCAGCTATTTTGGAGAAAAAGAAACCGAAAATCACTGGTGGATACAGTTACGAGATATAGTTACTGTTCCTAGTCTGTGGACATTTTTTATCGGCTTAAATACCCAATTTGTCGAATTACCTGCAATCATTGAATCAGGTTTAGAACAAGCTGTGTGGGTAGTTATTGCCTTTGCCTTATTGCTGGTTGGTTTGCGACTAGGTACAATAAAAGAATATAAAAATTTGAATATGTCCTTAATTGCCAGTATTTTAAAAGTTTTGGTTGTACCTTTACTAGTGGGATTAGGTGCGAGTTACTTGGGTATAATTGGTGAACAGCGGTTAATATTGGTATTAATGTCAGGAACACCCACAGGGCTTTCTGTACTAATTTTAGCAGAAGTTTATGAGTTAGATCGAAACTTGTTAGCCAGCAGTATTGCTTTAACTTTTATTGGGTTATTTTTAGCGCTACCCTTGTGGTTAATTTGGTTTGGTTGAATTTATTTATTAACTTCCCAAGGAAACAGTAACTACAATAAATTAGTCCGTTTACTAACAGCCTCTAAAAATCTGTTTATTAAGCTTATGAATACCATGCCTAAGACTATTAATCTAGAGAATAAATTTTCAGTGTTTTCTATTATCAACCCTGCTAAAATGTTCATAGGCATAATTGCTGCTGTCCCTATTGCTTTCAGCTTACCAGCAAAAGCTTTAGAAGTACAGATATTACCTAAAAGTCCGCAACTGGGAGATACAATTTCCGTAGTAATTGAGTCTACTAACTCAGACAATATCAGCAATCCTACTGTAGCAGTGGGGCAAAAAACATATCCAGCTTTTGAAATTGCCCCTCGTAAATATCGTTCTTTTATTCCCACAACTCCTTTAGAAAAAGCCGGAGTAAGAACAATTAAAATTTCTGAAGCTGGACAAGAAAAAAATTTATTAGTACAAGTACGTGATCGCAAATTTCCTGTTCAACGCATCACATTACCACCTGGAAAAGCTGGAGTCAATGCTACCGAATATGAACTTAAGCGCGTAGCCGAATTAAAAGCCCTACAGACACCAGAAAAATATTGGCACGGCATTTTTTTGACACCCAATACTGGGCGAACATCCACTAAGTATGGTGTCCGTCGCTACTACAATGGTGAATTTGCCAAAGACTACTACCATCGTGGACAAGACTACGCAGGTGGTGAGGGTTCAGCCGTGACCACCCCAGCAGCCGGACGAGTGGCCTTAGTTGGTAAAGTATCCCAAGGATTCCGGGTACATGGTAACGTCGTAGGGATTGATCATGGTCAGGGGGTAATCAGTATTTTCATGCACCTAAGTCGTATTAATGTTCAAGAAGGTGATTTTGTGAAAGCAGGAGAAAAAATCGGTGCAGTCGGTTCAACTGGTGCATCAACTGGACCACACTTACACTGGGGACTGTATGTAAACGGACAATCTGTTGATCCATTACCCTGGAAATCTCAACAAATTGATTAAAAGTAAGTCATATCTTTGACTAAATAACCTCAATATCTTTAGCGTGGATTGTGTTAATCATTACCCGTGGATCTAAATTGGATCGAATTTTATTCACGCACTAACACTTGTGTGCCTATGTTGACTTGACTATACAACATTCGCACATCAGAATTACGCATTCTTAGACAACCGTGAGAAACCGCCGCCCCCAATAGGTCAACATTTGGTGTACCATGAAAGCCAAGTTCATTCCGGCCATCTGACCAGAAACCAATCCATCTATCCCCTAAAGGACTATTGCTACCTCCCTCAAAAACAGCACCAGTGATAGGATGTCGCCAAATGGGATCATGTTCTTTGTGCATGATTTGAAAATTACCTGTTGGTGTTTCCCAGCCTTTTTTGCCAATAGCGATGGGATAACTGGCTATTACTTCATCATATCGAAAAACATAGACCCGGCGATCGCCTAAATCCACAATCACCCTAGTTGTATTTAATGTTGGTATTGGTCGCTGGGAATTATTGACCGAACCTGTAACATTAGCCAAAATTGACTTGCGGGGTTTACCGGAGAAATCCAAATTAATCACAGCAGATTTTTGGGGAGAGTTAGGCACAGAAGCAGCAATTGCGCTATTGCCAATTTCCACCGCTGAACCCTGGGGATAAACCTTTGTAAATGTAGATTGATTTAATTGTCCTGTTGTTCTCGTCGTGTGCCAATGGACAGCCAGAGATAAAATCGCTGTACCAAAACAGAGAAACGTTACCATAGTCCCAACTGATTCATTTCTTGCCATTGTCCTCGCCTATTATTTATCCCTGACATATTTAGCTATTACCTATTATTACTTATCATCGGTTATCAGTCAGGTATTTGGTAGACGATTTTCCATCTGAATTATTACTTCAATTTCACAAAAAACTTAATCTCGATCTTGTTTTCACCTGACCTTCCCGTAATTACTTGACCATGAATAAAATACTGGGAACTCCTTGCTATTTATATTTCCGTGTTCTAATTATAAATCAGTTACTTTACTGAGGAACTTTTAAGCCATGATCAAGTCTAATAGAGGGGAGTGATTTAACACCAGCCTGATCCATGAGTCAATCCCTTGCTGTATCTTGGTCAACAGTTGATGCCGTCTACCCAGAAGCATCCATTCCAGTTGACAAACTATCAAACCACGATCTGATTTTACGCTGTCAAGTTGGATTGCGTCCAGACCGTGCCGCCTTTGCAGAACTACTAGGTCGCTATCAGACCCAAGTTGATCGAATTTTATATCATTTAGCCCCTGATTGGTCTGACAGAGCCGATTTAGCCCAAGAAGTTTGGATTCGTGTGTATAGAAATATTAAGCGACTACAAGAACCTGCCAAATTTCGGGGTTGGTTGAGTCGCATTGCCACGAATTTGTTTTATGATGAATTACGTAAACGTAAACGGGTGGCCAGTCCCCTATCATTGGATGCTCCGCGATTATTAGATGACGGAGAAATGGATTGGGAAATTGCCTGTCAGACCCCAAGTCCACAGGAGGAAATGACGACAAGAGAATTTTATGAGCAGTTGCGAGAAGCGATTGCTGATTTACCAGAGGTTTTTCGGACTACAATTGTTCTTAGAGAAATTGAAGGTATGGCCTATGAAGAAATTGCCGAAATCACCGGAGTTTCCCTAGGAACTGTGAAATCTAGAATAGCTAGAGCCAGAACGAGGCTACAAACTCAATTGCGAAGCTATCTAGATACATAATCTACACTATGTTTCTTTAATTCTATGGCAGATTTTAAGAAATATTAAGGACTGTCAACGAAAATATATATTTTCTGCCATTAAGAACTAAAACAAATCAACAGGTACTACAAGTATGGATAAGCGCGGTTTTTTTGAGTTATTAAGTGCTTACTTGGATGGCGAAGTCACAGCCACCGAACGTAAGCAAGTCGAGGAATGGCTGTCAACTGATACTGACATAAAATCATTGTATAAGAGATTATTAACTCTTCGACAAAGTTTACAAAATCTACCTATTCCTACCGGCGTTCAGTCACCAGAAACGACGCTTAATATAGTCTTAGCACGTCTGAGGTTTCGTTACCGCTTAAACTGGATGCTTGGTGGTGCAGTGACAGCAGTTTGTATTATCGGAGCTATGTCCAGTTTATTCCCTAATTCCTCAAGAATGCTGGAATTTGCCAGAACACAACCAACGGAATCAACAGCTACAGAGCCAGTAGTTACAAAGTTTTCAATAATGATAGCTTTAAATAACCCAGTGTTTGAAATTCCGAAAACAGCAATATCTCCCGACGAACAGCCAGTTAATAAACTCGACTAATTGGTTGCTGGTATCTTAACCCCAAATGTACTGATTCTTACACCTATCTAATTATTCTATCATATTAGTAAATAAAACCAATTTTCGATTTTACCTCAGCTTATGCTCCCTTCCCCTTATCCAAGTTTAGTGACTGTTGCCACACTGATACTATACTTTGTAGTGACAATTAATGTTGGTAGAGCCAGATATAAATATCAAGTTCCCGTACCACAAACTACAGGAAACCTCGATTTTGAAAGAGTGTTAAGGGTGCAGCAAAACACCTTAGAACAGCTTGCTTTGTTTATCCCGGCTTTATGGTTGTTTTCTATTTATGTTAGTCCTATTTGGGGTTCTGCTCTCGGTGCAGCTTGGGTAGTGGGACGGATTCTATATGCTTGGGGATATTATCAAGCAGCGGAAAAGCGTGGTCCAGGTTTTGCAATTAGTTCTTTGAGCAGTATTGGGCTAATTCTCGGTTCACTAGTTGGTATTATTTTATCTATGGTGAAATAGACTAGGGACTGGGAACTGGTTTAAATTTTACCAATTCCCAATTCCCAATCAACTAACTAAATCTGGGAAAACTTCTTGTAGAGCAGAATGGACAAGACGATGATTTTGAACATTTAAGCCTTTAGCTAAGGCTGGGTTAATGTCTAAAGCTTTAAGTCCCAGCTTTGCTAACTGGACAGTATAGGGTAATGTACTGTTATTTAGGGCTTGTGTGGATGTCCAAGGAACTGCTCCTGGCATATTAGGAACGCCATAATGTACAACTCCTTCATCAATGTATACTGGCTGAGTGTGGGATGTGGGGTGTAAAGTTTCAACACATCCACCTTGGTCTACAGCGACATCGACAATTACTGAACCAGGACGCATTTGTTTAACTAATTCCCGAGATACTAGAATGGGTGCTTTTTTGCCAGGAATTAAGACTGCACCAATGAGTAAATCCGCGTCCTTGACGGCAGTTTCAATATGGGCAGAATTGCTGTAAAGTAGTTCTACTCTCGAACCAAATAGAGTTTCTAGGTAAGATAGACGTTCAACGTTGACATCTAATATTTGCACCATTGCACCCATACCCACGGCGATTTTTGCGGCTTCTGTACCGACAACACCCCCGCCTAAAATTACTACTTTACCAGCTTTAACTCCGGGAATACCCCCTAAAAGTACACCTCTTCCTCCTTGTTGACGTTCTAGGAATCTTGCACCAAATTGTACGGCTAACCGACCAGCAACAATACTCATGGGGGTGAGTAAGGGGAGTTTATTTGCTCCTGGTTGTTCTACGGTTTCATAAGCAATGGCACAAGTGCCACAATCAATTAAATGCTCTGTTAATTGACGATTCGCTGCTAAATGTAAATAAGTAAATAACAATTGTCCTTTTTGTAAAAATTTGTACTCACTAGTCAAAGGTTCTTTCACCTTAACAACCAAATCCCGATTCCAGGCATTATCAGGGTTATTGACAATTTCCGCGCCAGCACTGCGGTAGTCTTTATCAGTGAATCCCGCACCAGTACCAGCGTCACTTTCTACAAAAATATTATTACCATTTTCCCGTAATACCCGAACACTGGAAGGACTTAAACCTACCCGAAATTCCTGATCTTTAGTTTCTTTGGGAACACCAATTTCCATTTATCACCTCTTATATTTTATTGTTTTACTGTAACCTACTGTGTACCTAGTTTACTATTCATGTATTCAGTAATTCCCAATCCAAAATTTTTAGTTCCCTAATCATACACCTTGACTAATTCGCCAGTTTTCTTACAATAAATAAAGAATAATTAAAAATTGTTAAGCTCCGACGACCATCCCCAGCAATTTACTTGAAAACCCTCTGTAAGTTTTTGTTTACCAATTATCAAGAAAGGAATCACTAATTATGACACAACAACCACCAACCATTACCCCCAAATTAGCAGAACCTAAGTTTGGTTTCAATGAATATGCTGAACGTTTGAATGGTAGAGCAGCTATGATTGGCTTTATTTTAATGGTGATAATTGAATACACTACTAATCAAGGTGTACTTGCATGGCTCGGTTTAAAGTAATCTTCTAAGTGTTACTGATAGGGTGTAGGGACGTTTCATGTAGCGTCTCTACATTAGTTCTTGGTTTATTTTTATCCTCATATTCTGTTTCTCCAAATTACCAAATTAATTTGGTGGATTATTCCTAGTACAATAGGAATAGAAAACTACCGCAGTGCTGGCGGTGTTAACTACAGTGATCCATTTGTTGCCAAAAGAAATTACAATCGTCTATGCTATTATTGGCCTGCAATGAAACAGATAAATTATAGTCAGGGTATTCTGAGTAAATTTATACGAAAACCTAATTGGAACTAAGTAAGCTGTGATGAATGCTGTATTACCTCGTTTTTTAAAGTCAGCCTACCGCAAAGAACCTATCATTAGTGCATTGATAACTGTGGGAATCATGGATGCTCTGATTGGTGGTTTGGATGATAGTTGGTCACTTTTCACTTTTGGTTTAGGAACAGCCGGAATAGCTCTCGTCTTTAAATTATGGCGAATGCAGCAAAGTCCGTCTTTACCAGAAGAGCCTGTTGCTCAATATTATTTACCTCCTCAGTCTTCGATTGATCCTTTACCTGTATTAAAGATTTCCAAGAAGAAACCCCGTCAGTAATGAATAAATTACTTGTAGTAGCGACAGGAAACCCCGGTAAATTGCGGGAAATGCAAGCTTATCTAGCTGATTCTGGTTGGGAATTAGCTTTAAAACCGGAAGATTTAGATGTGGAAGAAACAGGAGAAACTTTTGCAGAAAATGCTGGTCTCAAAGCCTCGATAATTGCTAAAGTTACAGGTAATTGGGCGATTGCTGATGATTCTGGTTTAAGGGTAGATGCTCTTAATGGTGATCCGGGGGTGTATTCTGCTCGTTATGGGAATACAGATGCACAGCGGATTGAGAGATTATTAAGAGAATTAGGTGATCAGGAAAATCGCCAAGCTCGGTTTGTATGTGCGATCGCAGTTGCAAATCCTCAAGGAGAAATAGTAATTCAATCTGAGGGTGTTTGTCACGGTGAAATTTTATTTTCACCTGCTGGAGATGGTGGTTTTGGTTATGACCCGGTTTTTTATGTACCCGAACAACAATTAACTTTTGCTCAAATGAGGACGGATTTAAAAAAATCCATTAGTCATCGTGGTCATGCTTTAAAAGCTCTATTGCCACAGTTAATTAGGATTTAATCTAGGGGCGATTAAGCTTGATTAGCCGTTCCTGCGTAGTTCTTCGCTATCGCCCACAATATGACATCCAAACCTGTTACAAATCTTAACCTTTAACTGGTGTACCACAAGGATAAGTTGCTACTTTGGGATCACTACCCTCACTTACAGGCTTGTCTTTAGCTGCTAGATAATCTTTTTGCAAAGTATCTAATAAAGCTTCACGTTGATCATATAACCGCTTCAAGGGACGAGGTGGACATTGATTCAGGACATAAGCTGTCATTAAAGGCAAAGCGATCGTACTATCAGTATAACAGACAATGGCGCTAGGTAACTCATCGGGGTCAATTTTACCCCAACTCACGGCTTCTGCGGGAGTCGCCCCAGACAAACCACCAGTATCAGGACGTGCATCGGTAAACTGGACAAAGAAATCATGTCCCCGTTCTTCCAATCCTAGAACCTCGTGTATTTGCGGTTGTGTTTGTAATAAAAAGTTTTTAGGACTACCACCACCAATAATTACCGCTGCACTTGTACCGTCATTTTCTCGCGCTCCATAAACAATCGCTGCTGTTTCATTGACATCAATGGA